>Ga0068876_10001154_pt1 | contig 20787 bp, 13 predicted proteins | sample NOAtaG_6_FD_66442 | JGI IMG/M metagenome (GOLD analysis project Ga0068876, IMG submission 66442) | Freshwater lake microbial communities from Lake Erie, under a cyanobacterial bloom - NOAA_Erie_Diel5S_2200h metaG | ecosystem: Environmental > Aquatic > Freshwater > Lake | place: USA: Ohio, Lake...
GTCGTGCGAACGACCCGGTCGGCCTCGAGGAGCATCGACGAGGTGCGGGCGTCTTCTTCGGCGTCCGGGACGTAGCCATACGCGGCGAGCGGTGAGCTCTCGGCGAGGTACCGATTCACGCTCATCGAGTCGGGCTCGAGCGCGAGGGCCCGGCGCACCGACTCGGCGAAGCTCGCGACCGACTCGCCCGGCAGACCAGCGAGCAGATCGATGTTCACCTGGCCGATCCCCGCATCCCGCGCCGCCCGCACCGCCCGCCTCACGCCCTCGCCCGTTTGGTCGCTGCGCTGCACGGCGGCGAGCACCGAGGGCTCGAAGGTCTCGACGCCGAAGCTGACCCGGCCCACGCCCTGCCTCGCGAGCGCGGCCATCTTCTCCGGGGTCGTGGTCGTCGGGTGCGCCTCGACCCCGATCTCGACGCGCTCGTCGAGCCGGAAACGCTCCCTCACGAGCCGCAGCAGGGCCTCGAGCTCGTCCGCCGTGAGCAGCGTCGGCGTGCCGCCACCGACATGCACGGTGCGCACCCGCATCCGCTCGACGCGCGGCGCGTAGAGATCGATCTCCCGCTCGAGCGCCGCGAGGTACCTGCGCAGCCGCGCGCGGCCATCGGTCGGCCGTGACGCGAGCAGGCAGTAGCCGCAGACCCGCGCACAGAACGGGATGTGCACGTAGAGCACGAGCCCGTCGTGCAGGCGCCCCTCGGCGGCGAGCGCCGCGAGCCGGTCCCAGCTCGCGAGGTGTCGTTCCGTGTCGAACGGCCGGAACGTGAGGCCCAGGGGGTGTCGCAGCGGATCCGGCGCGCGCGCTATCGCGGCCTCGAGCCGTGCCAGGCGCTCCGCGAAGGCAGCCTCGCTGCTCGCCGAGGCGCTCACCGCGACCTCGCGACGAGGCGACGGAGCTCGTCCCGTGGCACGTTGGAAGGGGCCCAGCAGCGACGGCACGGCGCGTGCGGAACGCCCTCGACGAAGGCCCGCGCACGCTCGCTCGCGAGCACGGCGGAGAGCCCATCGCGCACGTGCCCGACGACGTGCTCGGGCTTCAGGATCGGCGCCTGGCTGCACGGATGCACCTCGCCGTTCACCCCGATCGTCACGTCGCGCCCGGCCAGCGGGCAGCCGTGCTGCGCCACGAACGAGGCGTTGTGATCGCCCCGCGCGAAGCGCTCGAGCTCGCGCCGCACCTCCTCTGCCCACTCCGCTCCGGCGAGGTCCCAGTGCGCGATGGGCAGGCCGCGCTCGAGGAACGGCAGCGGCACCGGGAGCACCACCAGCTCGGCCCGACCGCGCAGCGCGCGCGCCATGCGCGGCAACGTCCGCAGGTAGAGCTCCTCGAGGTCCGCCAGGGGGACGAACGAGCCGGCCGGGCTCTGCCCGAAGTTGTCGCCCGCCAGCGTCAGCGACCACGAGTCGAGCCCGAAGCGCTCGAAGCGCTGCCACACGGTGCCGAGCCGCCGCACGTTCGCCCGCGAGACGACCGTATTCACCGAGAGGCCCACCTCGGGCAGCGCCGCGTGCACCGCCTCGGCGAGCCGCTCGACGTCGCGGGTGATCCCCTTGCGGCCGCGGACGAGATCGTTCTCCGCATCGACCCCGACGTCGACCGAGAACACGACGCGGTCCGCGCCGTGCCGCAGGAGCTCGACGCTCCGCTCCGGCTCGCCGGGGATCCCTCCGGTGAAGACCGCGACCTGCGCCCGCCCGCGGAGGGTCTCGAGCACGTCGGCCAGGTGCGGGTAGAGGAGCGGCTCGCCCCCGACCAGGATGACCTCGCGGAAGCCGCTCCGGAGGATGTCTCGCGCGACCGCGACGGCGTCGTCCCGGCCGAGCGAGCGTTGCGCCTGCTGCGTCTCGATCGCGCAGTACGCGCACCGGCTCGGGCAGGCCGCGTGGATGAGCCAGATGACGCGACTCATGCCGGGCCGGAGTGTACCATCGCGGCGTGGTGCTCGTCCCGTCGCGCCGGCGTCCGCCGCTGCGGGTCGCCTTCGTGGTGCCCTACGGCGAGCGCGACCCCGGCTTCTTTCCCGACACGCTCGCGATGGTCCTGGCGGCCCGCGCGTCCGCCTTGGGCCACGAGGTCCACGCGGTGCGCGCCTGGTACGACGGCCACTCGCCCGACCGCGACGCGTCGGTGCGCGCGTCGCTCTCCGCGTGGCTCGTCGAGCGCGGGCCCGGGCTCGTGGTGGTCGAGCGCCTCTTCGATCCGGCCGCCCTCGATGCGCTGCGGCGGGCTCGTCCCGATGTGCGGGTGCTCCTCGTGTCGTGGGGAGACGCGCAGGACGCCGAGGGCGTCGATCTCGTGCTCGGGGCGCACGCGGGAAGGGATCGCGGGCGGCGGACCCGACGCTCGCCCTCGGCGGGCGAGCTCGTCCTCGCCTTCGAGCAGCTGCTCGCTGCGCTCGCCGAGGGCGCTGCGCTCGAGGGCGTGCCGGGGCTCGCCTTCGCGACGTCTCAGGGGTGGCAGAGCGGCCCCGAGCCACGCTCCGCGTCCTTGCCCCGGCCGTTCTCGATCTGGCTCCGCTGGGAGGATCTCGTCCACGGCCCGCCGCCCCCCCGCGCGCGTGTCTTCGTGTTCGGCAACTCTGGCTGTCCCTACGCCCGCGACCCGGCGCACGGGCCCCACTATCGCGGCCTCGCGCTCGACGCGCCCGGCCTCTCCCGCCTCGGCTGCGCCTTCTGCCAGGCAGGTGGCGACTACGAGAAGCGCCCCGACGAGCAGGTCATCGACGAACTGCTCGAGCAGGCCGAGGTCTTCGCACGCGCGTTCCCCGAGGTGACCGAGCGGGTCATCGTCGATCAGAGCCCGGAGCGCTTCCTTCCGGCACTCATCGAGGGCGCCGCCGCGCGGGGGCTGCGCCCGGGGCGGTGGCTGTTCTCGGCGCGTGCGGACGCGTTCCTCCGCGACCACGGACGGCTCACGCAGGCCATCGAGGCCGCCGCGCGCACCGGGCAGCGGCTGGAGGTCTTCCTCTCCGGCTTCGAGTCGTTCTCCGACGCCGAGCTCGACCGCTACAACAAGGGCGTCACCGCGGACGAGCTGGTGCGCGCGGTCTCGGCGATGCGCGCGCTCGCCCGGGCCCATCCCGACGTCTTCGAGTTCCGCCGCGCGCGCGGCCACAGCTTGCTCCTCTGGAGCCCGTGGACGCGCCCCGAGGATCTGCGGGCGAACGTCGAGCGATTCCGCGCGCATGGGCTGCTCGAGCTCTTCGAGGACGTCGCGCGCAACCGGCTGCGCCTCTACCCCGGGCTGCCGATCACCCTGGCGGCAGAGCGCGACGGTGCGCTCACCGAGTCGTGGGAGGCGGGGGATCGCGGCGCGGCGCAGCTCAAGGGGTACGCGGTGGAGCGGCCGTGGCGCTTCCTCGATCCCCGCACGCGCCTGGCCCGCGGCCTCACCGAGGCGCTTCGCGAGGAAGTCGGCGCGGAGTCGGAGATCACCTTGCTCGCAGCCGCGGCGGAGTACGCCGAGAGGTTCGCCGGCAGCGCCCCGGAGGTACCTGGCGAGCTTTCCCGCGTCCTCGATGACGTACGCGAGCTCGCCGCTGGCCTCGCGCGCTGCGGCAGCGGCGCTTCGGAGGCGCGGGTGCGGGCGGCGGTCGTGCGCTTCGCCGGTGCCTGCAACTCGGGCTGCCCGACCTGTCCTCACCGCGAGCGCCCGCTCGACGACGGCCTCGCCGCGCTCGAGGAGCGGGTCGATGCGGCGCGGGCCGCCGGGCGCGCCATCGCGTTCGCCGGCCGCGAGCCGACGATCCACCCCGGGTTCCTCCCGCTCCTCGGCCGCGCTCGAGGCAGCGATCGGCGCCCGGTCTTCGTGATCGGCAACGGACGCCGCTTCGCGGTGCCCCGCTTCGCCGAGGCAGCAGGTCGAAGCGGCCTCGTCGGTGCGAGCGTGAAGCTCTTCGCGCCCGACGCCGCGACGGCCGACGCGATCGCGCGGGACCCGGGGGCCTTCGCGCAGTCGCTCGCGGGCATCGAGGCGCTCCGGGGGGTCGGCGTCCGCGCGCTCGAGGTGCGGATCCCGCTCCACGCGCGCACGGTCGACCGCGTGCTCGCGTACCTCCCGCTCTGCCGCGCCCTCGGCGTCGGCGCGGTGCGGATCGAGGTCGCGCTCGATGCCCTCGGGCTCGGCCGGGCCGGGGCGGCTGCCCGTGCCCTCGACGCGCTCGCCGAGGCCGCGGCCGCCGAGGGCATCGGCCTCTTCGCGAGCCCCCTTCGGGGCGGTGCGGCCCGCTTCGACGAGGTGCCCGCCGTCCCCGCCTCGAGCGCCCCAGCGGGGTCGGCGTGAGTGCCCCCCGCGGCATGTTCGAGCTGCAACTCGGGCACCTGTGCAACGACCGGTGCGTGTTCTGCATCAGCGGCCGGCTCACCTCGCGCCGGCAGGCACCGCTCCTCGCGTTCGACATGCTCGCCGACCGCGTTCGCCGTGCCCACGCCGACGGACACCGCGCGCTCACGTTCCTCGGCGGCGAGCCGACGATCCAGCCCGCATTTCTTCCCCTCGTCGAGCTCGCGGTCTCGCTGGGCTTCGAGCGCATCGTGATCTTCACGAATGGCTCCAAGGCAGGGCGGACGGATCTCGTCGAGCGTGTGCTCGCCACCGGCGGGAACTTCGAATGGCGCTTCTCGTTTCAGGGCGGCACCGAGGCCGCGCACGAGGCGACGACCCGCCGCAAGGGATCGTTCCGGCAGCTGCTCCGCGCGGTCGAGCGGGTCGCCGCGCATGGTCAGCCCATCACCGCGAACACCTGCGTCGTCGCGCAGAACCACCGCTCTCTAGCCGCGTTTCCCGCGCTGCTCTCGGGCCTCGGGGTTGGGCAGCTGCACGCCGACATGATTCACCCCGAGGACACCGGGAACCTCTCGCTCGAGGAGCTCGCGCCGATGATGGTGCGCTACTCGGAGATCGCCCCGCACCTGCGCGACATGGTGGGCGGCTTTCCGGCCGGCTTCGACGTGAACGTGGGGAGCCTGCCGCCCTGCATCGCGCCGGACCTCGCGCCCTACGTGCATCACGGTGGGCAGCCGACGGAGACCACGCAGGCCCACGACTTCGGCCTCGTCGTGCTGCAGGACGGACGGGACAAGTACGCGCGCAAGCAGCGGGGAAAAGTGAAGGTCCCGGCGTGCCGCTCGTGCGTGTTCGACGCGCGCTGCAGCGGACTCTTTCCCGAGTACGTCGCGCTCTTCGGCGACGGTGAGCTGCGGCCGGTCGCCGAGGCGCCGGTGCGCGCGCGGAGGCGCTTTCGTGACGTCGAGCGGGAGGCCCTCGCGCGGGCGCTCACCCGGGCCGCCGAGCGGACCGGAGCGTGGTGCGAGCTGCGCGACGAGGGCGAGGAGGAGCTGCTCGCCACGGCGCACGGCCCTCGGCCCGGGGATCGAATCCGCCTCGTGCTCGGTCCTCGGCAGGCCGGGCCGGGCCGGGCGACGTTCCATCGCGGCACGGTGCGCCTCTTCGATCACGAAGGGGCGCCGGGTGCGGCGTCTCGGTGGCTCCTCGCGCTGCAGACCGAGCTCTGCGCCGAGGGCTGGCGCCCGCAGGCCCCGCTCGCCGAGGACCTGCTCGTGCCCGCCTCGCCCCGCATCACCCGCGCGCTGGCGGTGTGGCGCGCCGCCGCTCCGTTCGGGCTGCTCGAGTGGACCGCCCTCGTCCTCGAGGCCGGCGGCGAGCGCGCGACGCTGACGCTGCGCGACCCCGGCGGAGCCGAGGCGGTCGCCTGGATCGGTCCCGAGGGCCACGGCTACCGCCTGCAGGACGGCGCGCCGAGCCTCGCGCTCCGCGGCGGACTCGGGGCGCTGTTCCGGGCGCTCCATGGCGTGCGTCCGAGACCACCCGCGCTGGAGCCGGGTACCCAACCCACGGCGGATCCTCAGCGCGGCGCGCGGTGATCGGCGAAGAGCGTCGCCGCCAGGCGCGGCTCGCCCTGCGCGCGCAGCCATAGGCCCTCGAGGCGGAGCTCGATCGTCCGGTCACCGAACGGGCGCGTCAACTCCACGCGTCCGCGGGCCGCGGTGAACTCGATGATGTCCGAGGCGTGGAGCGTGCCGCCCTCGAGGCTTCCCTCGGCGGCCGCGGCCATCATGCGACCGTCGGACGTGAGCAGATGCAGGCGCGCCGCGAGCGCATGCCAGCCTCGCTCGAAGCCGGGATGGGCATGCTCGAGCGCCGCGAGGACGCGCCGCGCGAGCGCGCGCGTCGGGGCGCAGCCGGCCGAGCATGGTGCGTGCGAGAACAGCGTCAGCGCGCCGTTGAGCCACAGCATCTCGGGAGGCTGCGCGGGATGACGGGGTTCGGGGAGCATGAGCGCGAGGAGGGTCCCATCGGTGCGCGCCCGGGCTCCGACGAAGGCGTTCACGCAGCAGCTCGGATAGCCGAGCGCGGCGCCCATCGCCTGCGCCGATGCCTCCCATCCGGGCGCATCGGTCTCGACGCGGCGCTCGTGCTCGATCGCCGCGCCGAGCACCTCGCTCTCTGGTGCGGCGAGCACGATGAGCCGGCCATCGGGTCGCGGGTGCAGGTGCAGGTGCAGGCCGCGCGCTGCGAGGCCTGCTGCGTCGCGCTCTCGGGCCTCGTCCTGCCCCGTGCTCCACTCCCTCCGTATCAGCCGTCGCGCCCCGATCCCGAGCGCGGCGAGCTCCGCGTCGAAGGGCCAGGTCGCGCCGCGTTCCGGCCCGCCGCTCCGCAGCGATGCGGGCCACCGCGGGATCGGCTGGTCGCTGGCGAGCGCGCGGCGCACCACGAGGCCCGTTCCCGGTGCATGACGCTCGACGACGGCCCGCAGCACATCGAGGAGGCGGGGCGACCACGCCGGCTCCTCCGCGAGCAGCGACAAGGCCTTGCCGGCGCCCACGAGCGCGCGTCGGCATCCGGGCGGCACGAGGCGCTCGAGGTGCTCGACGCCGTAGCCGCCGCCGTGGGCGAAGGCCCGCTGCGTCCGGTCCTCGTCACGAAAGAGGCGCAGCGTCAGGCGCTCTGTGCCGGCGTGGAGCTCGACGAACAGCGCCTGGCCCACGCTCGCACCGTCGTGCGCGGCAGTCGGCGCGCCGGGACGCGGTGCAGGCGCGCCGCGGACGATCGCGAGCTCGGCGTCGTACGCCTCGAGCGCGGCGTCGTGGGGAAGCGCGCCCTGCACCTCGAGCTCGCGCGCCGCAGCCGCGGCGTTCCATGCCTGGCGGTCGAGCCGGGGCGCGACGAGGTGCGTGGGCACGCCCTGCCCGAGGAGCAGTGTGTCGTAGGCGAAGAGACCGAAGCCCCTCGGCACACGCACCGACCGCTCGAGGGCCGCGCGATCCGGCCGCGCCGAGAGGGGGCCGCGCTCCTCGAAGTGCGCGACGAGCGAGGCCGCCTCACCGAGCTCCGTCGAACTCCGGGCCCAGCGCCAGAACGGCGTGTCGAGGCGCTCGTTGAAGCGGTAGTGCACTGCGAGCAGGTCGCGGATCGCATCCCACTCGGCGGCCGCCTCGCCGTTCACGAGCTCGCGGGCCCGCTCGGTGCCCGGTCCGAAGGGCCAGGCCGCGAGCAGCAGCTCGAGCTGGACCGCGAGCATGTGCAGCGCGGTCGACTCGAGCGGCTCGACGAACGCATACGCGTTGCCGAGCGCGACCACGTTCGAGGCGACGAAGTCGCGGTGGCGCCCGGAGCGGAATCGGACGAGCGCGAGGTCCTCGATGGCGGGGCAGAGGGCACGGAGGTCCGCTTCGGCCTCTGCGTCGTCCGCGAACCGCGACGAGAATACGTAGCCGATGTGATCTTCTCGCCGGATCGGGATGCTCCAACGCCAGCCGCTCGGCATCGTCCGTGCTTCGGTGTAGGCGGGGCCGGTGGCCGCGCGGCGGACGCGCCCGTGCAGCGCGCGATCGGTGACGAGGGCACGTTCGTAGGGCACGAACGGGACGCCGAGCGCATCCCCGAGAAGGAGCGAGCGAAACCCGCTGCAGTCGACGTAGAGATCGAACCGGAACTCGCGGCCGTCGTCGGTCAGCAAGCGTGCGATGCGGCCGGTCGCATCGCGCGGGGCCGCCGCGATGGTGGCGCGCTCGAAGCGCACGTCCGGCGCGCATCGCTCGCGGAGGAACGTCAGCAGCGCGCGGTTGTCGAGGTGGTAGGCGAGCGCGGTGTCGGCGACGAGCCGGTCCCTTCCGCTCGCGTCGCGGACGACCGGCCCTCGCCCTTCGGCCATCCATCGGGCCGCCCGCGACTGCCGCTCGGGGCCTCCGTCGTGCACCCAGGCATCGAGGAGATCGTCGCCCTGGAACGGGAACGGAAACCCTCGAGCGCGCCGCCCCCAGAGGAACTGGATCCCGAGCTTCCATGTCGGCGCGACCTCGCGGAAGAGGTCCGCCCGCGGGATGCCGACGACCTCGTGCAGGAAGCGCACGAAGGTCGGGGTCGTGCTCTCGCCGACGCCGATCACGGGGATCCGAGGCGACTCGATGCAGGTCACCGTGAGTCCGTGCGCCGAGCGGGCGAGGGCGAGGGCCGCGATCAGGGCGGCGCTGCCGCCGCCCACGATCCCGACGGTTCGGGGTGTGCCCGTCGTCGCCGAGGGGCGGCTCTCTGCCACCGACATCGGGGCGCAGTGTAGGGGGACGATGCGGGCAGGACCACGGGCGGCTTCGGGCAGAGGCCGCATCCGCCCTGCTACAGTCGGACGCCGAGCGCCATGCGCAGCGAGCGCGTCTTCACGAACCTCACCTGCAACCAGGCCTGCGTCTTCTGCGTGAGCCGGCGGCCGGTGGACGAGCGGCGCTTCGTTGCGACGGCGGCCGTGCAGGCCCGCATCGATGCGGCGGTCGAGCTTGGCGCCTCGGAGCTGGTGCTCACGGGAGGCGAGCCGACCCTGCGCCGTGATCTGCCGCGGCTCGTCGCGCACGCGAAGGCGAGGGGGACCCGCTCGGTGGTGCTCGAGACGAACGCCGCGACGCTCGATCGGGCGAGGGCCGAGGCGCTCAGAGAAGCCGGGCTCGACGTGGCGCGGGTCCACCTCTCGGGATGGGGCGAGGCGCTCGATGAGGTCACGCGCGATCCGGGCGGCTTCGCTTCCTCGCGCGCGGGTCTCCTCGCGCTCTTGGATGCAGGGATCGCGATCGAGATCGCCGTGGCGGTCGTTCGCTCGACACTGCCGCTCCTTCCGTCCTTGCCCTCCGGTCTCGTCGCTCTCTTCGAGGGGCGCCCGATGCCGCGCGCGATCTCGCTCGCGGTTCCGACGCGCAGCCCGGACGAGCGCGAGTTGCTCCGCTACGAGGAGGCCGGTGCCGCCATCGTCGCGTTCGAGCGGGCGGCCCGCGGATTCGGGCTGCCAGTGAAGCTGGCGCCCGGCAGCGGCCCGCCGCCCTGCCTGCTGCCTGCGCGCACACGCCCCTTGCACATCTACTCGCTCTCACGCGGCACGGCCGGCGGAGTGGTCCGCCCGGGTCACTCGCACGTCGCCGCGTGCGACGGCTGCCGCGTCCGGGACCGGTGCGCCGGCATCTCCGACGAGTACCTCGCGCGCGCGCCGCTCGGCGCGATCGAGCCGATCCGCGACGACCGCGCCCGTCGCCGCCTGTCCCTCATCTCGACGGTGGAGGAGCAGGTCGCGCGCGAACTCGTCACGCCGAACCTCTACTCGGATGCCGAAGGCGCGCGCCTACCCGAAGAGATCATTCGGGTGAACTTCCACTGCAACCAGGCGTGCCGCTTCTGCTTCGTCTCGACGCACCTCCCGACGGCCGGCGACGAGGTCGTGCGGGCGGCGATCCGGAGCGCCGCCGAGCGCGGCGTCAAGATCACGCTGAGTGGCGGCGAGCCGACCCTTCACCCGCGCCTCGTCGAGTTCGTCCGCCTCGCGCGCGAGCTCGGCGGACGCCCGGTGCAGCTGCAGACGAACGCGGTCCGGCTCGACGACGCCGCGCTGGCCCTCGCGCTCCACGACGCCGGTGTCGGCGAGGCCTTCGTCTCGCTGCACGGGAGCACCGCGGCGCTCAGCGACGCGGTCACGTCGGCGCCCGGGACCTTCGCGCGCACGGTGGTCGGTCTCGACCACCTGCACGCGCTCGAGGGCCTTTCGCTGATCATCAACTTCGTCATCTGCGAGTCGAACCTCCACGATGTCCCCTCCTTCGTGCGCCTCGTCGGTGCGCGCTGGCCGCGGGCGTACCTGAACGTGTCCTTCGTCGCGCCGTCGACCGATGTGGTCCCCCGGGACCGGGACCTCGTGCCGCGCTACTCCGATGCGCTCCCGTTTCTGGTCGAGGCGCTGCGGGAGGCGGAGCAGCTCGGCCTGAGGGTGGGCGGCTTCGACTCGATGTGCGGCATCCCGCTCTGCCTCGTGCCTTCGGGGGCCGAAGGATTCTTTCGCGCCGAGGCGCTCCCCCCGGGCTTCGACGGCGGCGAGTTCGTGAAGGCGAGCGCATGCGAGCGCTGCGCCCTGTCGGGTCGCTGCTTCGGCGTGCGCCGCGGCTACGCGGAATTGCACGGCACGGACGAGCTGCGCGCCGTGCCCTCGCGCTGAGCCGCGCGCGCCCGGAAGCAGCAGCCCGACACCGAAACCGCGGGCGCCGACGCTCCGACTTGCGTCGCCTCGCAGATGCGCATCGGGTCACAGGCGCACGATGCCGCGGATGCAGGTGATGGAGTCGCCTCCTACCCAGATGTCGTCGCCTTGCTGCGCGATGTACACCCTGCCGTCGCGACCAAGGCGCGTCCCCTGCCGGGCCACGTAGCGGGACGGCGCATGGCCCGCGCCGATCAGCCACGCAGCGACCGCCGCCTGCAGGCTCCCGGTGACCGGATCCTCGGCGAGGCCGCAGCGTCCCGGGAAGAAGGCCCGCACCTCGAAGTCCACGTCCGCCGGCGAGCCCGCGAGGCCCCAACCCGAACCGCTGCGACCGCCGCGGCGGTGCGGTGCGACCACGCCGACGTCGAGCGCGCCGAGCACGGAGGGGTCGGGCACGAGCGAGAGCACCTGCTCGGCCGAGCCCAGCAGCACGGCCCTCCAGTTCGGCCCGTTGTCGCACCACGCGTGGTCGAGCACGTCGGTGCGCGCGATGCCCAGGCCGCGTACGAGCCGGGCCACGTCGTCGTCGTCGAGCGGTCCGGACCGACGCCGCGGTGGCGCGGCGAAGGCGAGGCGCGTTCCCGTGGCCGTCGGCTCGCGGCGGATACGGACCCGGCCCGCTCCGCACTCCTGCACGATGTGCTCGCCGCGGGGCACCCCCCCGGCCTCGAGCCACGCATGGCAGGTCCCGAGCGTGGGGTGCCCGGCGAAGGGCAGCTCCCGGCCAGGGCAGAAGATGCGCACGCGGTAGTCGGCCTCGGGGTCGGTCGGGGGCAGGAGGAAGGTCACCTCGGAGAGGTTCGTCCAGTCCGTGAAGCGCTGCATCGTGTCGGCATCGAGCCCGTCGGCGTCGAGCACGACGGCGAGCGGATTGCCCGCGTAGGCCGCGGGGGCGAAGACATCGATCTGATGCAGGCGGCGCTCGGACATGGGTCGACTCCTCAGGTGCCTCGGGCCCGGGCGCGCACGACGAGACCTGCCCTCGGCACGAGGACGAAGGGTAGGCCAGACCGCACGCTTCGGGAGACGCCACGACGCGGCTTGCTCCGGGCCCCTTCCGGTGGGATCCCTCCTCCTCCATGCCCGACGGTGCCTCGCGCCCTGCGGTCGACCTCGCGTGTTTCTCGCCCCAGCTCGTGCCGGTCTGCGAGGAGTACCGCGATCAGCATCGCGCGCGCCTGGTGGCCCGTACCGAAGCAGGCGAGCCGGCGCTCACCGTCACGGCTGCGCACGCGCGCACCCTCGACGGACTCCTCAGCGCATTCTTCTGCGCCGCCGACGCCGCGAGTCGGGCCACGGGTGCGCGGCGTCCGAGCGCCGAGCGGCCGGGTCGCATCGCGCTCGTGGCCGTCGGCGGGTTCGGCCGCTCCTCGGTGTCGCTCCACAGCGACGTCGATGTCCTCGTCCTGCACGACGGCACCGACGAAGCCGGAGCGGTCATGGTCGCCGAGGCGTTCCTCTACCCGCTATGGGACTCCCACATCGACGTCGGGCACCAGGTGCAGAGCGTCGACAGCGTGCTCGCGCTCGCCCGCACCGATCTGCGCACCGCCACCATGCTCCTCGACGCGCGCTGCATCGCCGGCGACCGCGCGCTCGCCGCCGAGCTCGCGCAGAAAGCCCGCGCGCGCGTCTTCGACCCCGGGCGCAGGGAACTCGTCGAGAAGCTGGCCGAGGAGCGCCTGCTGCGGCACGAGCGCTTCGGGGGCAGCCGCTACCTGCTCGAGCCCGACATCAAGAACGCCCAGGGCGGGCTCCGGGACTTCGACGTCCTGCTCTGGACGCTGGGGATCCAGGCCGGTGCGCGCGGGCTCGACGAAGCGGTCGGTCACGGTCTGCTCGTCCACCGCGAGGCGACCGAGCTCGCCGAAGCCAAGGGCCTCTTGCTCTCGATCCGCGAGCGGCTGCACCTGCGCGCGGGCCGTCGGCAGGACCGGCTCACCTTCGAGGATCAGGAGGAGCTCGCGCCGCTGCTCGGGTTCGGCGCCGGCGAGGACCCAGCCGCCGGCGAGCTGCCCGTCGAACGCTTCATGCAGGCGTACTACCGCGCGGCGCGGATCATCGACCTCGCCGCCGAGCGCACGCTGTCCCGCGCGCTCGCTCCGCTGCCGGAGAGCGAGCGGCCGGGGGACGCCGCCGGCCGGCGCCGTCGTGCGCCCGAGGAAGTCTCGCCGGGCATCCTCTCGCTGAGCGCGTCCTCTCCGCCGACCCTCACGCTGAGCGACTCGAGCGAGCTCGAGGCGGATCCCGCCCTCGCGCTCCGCTTCTACGTGCAGGTCGCGCGTCGGCGCGAGCCGCCCTATCCCTTCGCGCGCGAGGCGATCGCACGGGTGGCCCGGGACCCTGCGTGGTGCGAGCGGCTTCGCTCCGCCGAGGGAGCCGGGGCGCTCTTCCTCGAGCTGCTCGAATGCCGCCCCGAGGTGCCAGTGCGGCGCGGCTCGATGCTCGGCGAGCTGCACGAGGTCGGCCTGCTCCTCGCGATGGTCCCCGAGTTCACGCCCCTGACGGGCCGCGTGCAGCACGACGTCTACCACGTGTACACGGTCGACGTTCACTCCATTGCGGCGGTCGATCGTCTCCGCGCCCTTCGACGCGGCGAGCTGAGCGCGGACCTGCCGCGCGCGACCCGACTCTCGGCCGACCTCACGCAGGCTGGGCTGCTTCATCTGGGGGTGCTGCTGCACGACGTGGGCAAGGGGCGGGGAGGGGATCACAGCGAGAAGGGGGCGGCACTCGCAGGGCCGATCTGCGCCCGGCTCGGGCTCTCGCCAGCCGACGCGTCCCACGTCGAGTGGCTCGTCCGCGCCCATCTTCGCCTCTACCACTGGGCGATGCGCCGCGACACGAGCGACGAGGAGACGGCGCGGGCGATGGCCCACGAGATCGGGACCTTCGAGCGCCTGCGCGATCTCTATCTGCTCACCGTCGTCGACCTCTCCACGACGAACCCGGCCGCGCTGACGAGCTGGAAGGCCCACATGCTCGACGCCGCGCTCGACGACGCCGACGCGGCGCTGCGCTCGCATGGCGAGCGGGACAGCGTCTTGCCGCGGGCCGAGGCGCTTCGCGCCGAACTCGCACGTGCGGTGGCCGACATGGAGGGGGGCATGCGCTTTCTCGACGGCATGTCGGAGCGCTACGTGCTCACGACCCCGCCCGAGCACGCGCGGGCGCACGCACGGCTCTGGGAAGAGGTCGAGCGAAGCGGACGCATGCCCCGCGCGCTCCTGCATCGGCAGGCCGAGAGCGGGCCGCGCGCGGACCTCGCCGAGCTCGTCGTGGTCGCATCGGACCGGCCCGGTCTGCTCGCCGACATCACCGCGGTCCTCGCCGGCCTTCGGCTCGCGGTCGTGACGGCGAGCATCCACACCCGCGAGAAGGAGAGGCTCGCCTTCGACGTCTTCGAGCTCCGCAAGCATGCGCTCGACGCAGGCCCCCCCGAGCCCGAGCTCGCCGAGCGGATCGAAAAGGACCTCTCCGAACTGCTCGGCGGCGGTGTGACCGCCGCGGAGCTGCTCCGCCCGCGGGCCAAGGCCCCGGCGTGGGCGCAGCGCAAGAGCCCCGCCGTGCGTACCGAGATCCTCGCCCACGGCGACGCCTCCAGCGAGTTCACCGTGCTCGACGTCTTCACCCGGGACCGCGTCGGGCTGCTTCACGCGATCGCGCGCACCCTCTACGAGACCGGTCTCTCCATCGCGCTCTCGAAGGTCTCGACCGAGGGCGACCGGGTGGCCGACGTCTTCTACGTGGTCGATCGGAGGACGGGGCAGAAGCTGTCGAGGGTGCGCGAGGCCGAGGTGGTGCAGGCCCTCCGCGCTGCCATCGCGGCGCTCGACGCCGAAGACGACGCGAGCGCGGCCCCCTGAGCCTCATCGCGCCGGCGATGCCGCGAGCATCCGCTCGGCGCACACGGACGCGATCGCCATGATCGGGAGCTGCGGGTTCACCCCGAGGTTGCCCGGGAACACGCTCGAGTCGGCCACGTGGAGGCCGCGCACGACGTGGTGCTCGAAGTCGGGGCCGACCACGCTGGTCCGCGCCGAGCCGCCCATGCGCGCGGTCCCGAAGAGGTGCGTCATCGACATCGTGTAGGCCCGCGGCGAGAGTGGCCCTTCGGTCTCGAAGCGCGCCATCGTTTCGGCGTCGCGCACGACGGGATCGAAGCCCGGGACGCCGGGATAGACCTCGGTCGCCCCCGCCGCGAGGAAGAGCTCGCCCATCTTCTTCACCGCGCTCCGGGCACGTCGCACGTCGTCGTCGCTCAGCGAGTAGAACACCTGTGGGCGGCCCGCGACGAGCCGCACGCTGCCCTCGCCGGAGGCGCGCAGCGCGGTGCCCCACACGGCGAAATGCGCGAGGTCCGGGAGGCGCTCGGCGAACGCACGGCCGTAGCCCGGGACGCGGCTCGCGAGGATCGAGAGGTCGAAGCCCAGCGCCTCGACCTTCAAGCCCTCGCCGCGCCAGCCCACGACCTCGTGCCCCTGCGTGGCGCCGAGGTGGTTCTGCACCGGCTCGTCGAAGCGGCCGGTCACCGAGACCCCGGGGTGCGCGCTCAGGTGCTGGCCGACCGGGCCGTGGAAGAGCCCGCTCCGGAGCAGGAGCAGCGGCGTGCCGATGGCGCTCGCGGCCAGCACGACCCGCTCCGCCTTCACGTCGAAGCGGGCCCCGCCCGCGCTCGTCCCGGCCACGCCGAACGCACGCCGTCCGTCGTGGAGCACGCGATCGACCCGCATCCCGGTCAGGATGCGCGCGCCGTCCCGCTGCGCGTCGACGAGTAGGCTGCGGTCCATCGACAGCTTCGCGCCGTGGGGGCAGCCCTGCAGGCACCGGCCGCTCCCGACGCAGCCCTGCACGTTGCGCAGGATGGGGCGGGAGGCGACCCCGAGGGCGGCCGCCCCGCGCGCGAGGAGGAGGTTCTTCGCGCCCGCGACCGCGTTCTCGGTGGGGGCGATGCCGAGGCGGGTCCAAAGCGCATCCTCGTGCCGCCGTACCCGCGCCGGATCGAGCGTGTCGCGCAGCGAGGGGTCCGCCTCGATCCAGGCTGCGAGGGTCTCCTCGGCCATGCGCCAGCTGATCGCGCCATTCACCACCGAGGTCCCGCCGAGCACCATCCCCTGCAGGTACGGCATCGGGGCGTTGCCGAGGGCCATCGAGGTACCCATCTCGCGGTAGAGGCGGGCCATCGAGAGCAGCCCCGAGGCCACGAACGAAGCCGGCGCGGCGGCGTGGCCCTCCTCGAGCACGACGACGTCCTTGCCGGCCGCCGCGAGCGCCCGCGCGACCGTCGCACCTGCGGGACCGCTGCCGACGACCACCACCTCGGCGGAGAACGAGCGCGGCCCGTCGAGGGAGCGCCCGTCGAGGTGCACGATGACCGGCAGCGGCGGTGCATCCGCGGGCGTGCCGAGCGGCGTCACGACGTGGCGCGCTCGCACCGCGGGATCTTCGTAGTACGCGAAGGTCGCGAGGATCTTCAGCGTGGAGAGGATCTGCCGCGTCACGAAGCCGGTCTGGCCCGCCATCGCCTCGACGAAGCGGAGCTGCGCTGCGCGATCGAGGGAGGAGAAGGGCTTGCCGAAGCGCGGATCGAGCAGGGGCGCGAAGTTCGCGGCGTAGAGCATGCCCCGCAGGCCGGGCAGGAATTGCGGCCCGGTCGCAGTCTCGATCGCGCGGAAGAAGGCCGCCTTGTCGACGGCCTCGAAGGCCGGCAGTCCGTGCTCCTCCACCGGCCCGAGGACCGCGGAGAATAGAGCCTCGGCCCAGCGCCGCTCGTGCGGGCCGAGGCCGCTCACCGGTACCACTCCGGGATCCAGTCGATGCGGTGATCGCGCTCGAGGGTGAAGTACGTCGGGGTCTCGATGCAGCGGCCGCCGATCACCACGTAGCTCACGCCGATCAAGGCATCGGCACTGCCGGCCTCGAGCGCGACGAGCGGATCCTTCACGAGCCGCTGCCAGGGCGGGTTCGGCGCGCGTCCGTAGTCGATCACGAGCCCCCGGTCGAAGCCCGACGGCATGGGTACGCCGTCCGTCCCGGTCACCTCGTAGGGCCACTCGACGACCGGCTCGCCGCGGCGCCGCTTGGGACGGCTCGGCGCGTCGAGGCCGTCCTGAGCGAGGCGCACGTTCCAGCCGACGAGCTTCCCGGTCGGAGGGTGGCGGTAGAAGGTCTTCTGAAAGGTCTTCCAGGTCACGCGCTCGACGAAGGTCGGCAGGCCGAGGCTCGTGCCGCGGAAGGCGTAGCCCTCGAGCGCGGCGGGATCGACGGGGTGTCCCTCGACGATGCGCCGGCGCAGCTCGGCGTGATCGGCGTTCCGGAGGCTGCGGGCGATCGACATCGTTCAGCGGCTCCGCACGAACTCGAGGCGCCGCCGCGCCTCGGCGGCCTCGGGGGCCCGTGGATCGGCGCGCAGGAACGCCTCGTACTCGCCCGCGGCCTGCCGCCACGCCTCCCGGGCCGCGAGCGCATTCGCGAGCAAGTAGTGCGCGGTCGCGAAGTCCGGCTCCGACGCGATCAGCGCGCGCAGCATCGACTCGGCCTCGTCGCGGTGCTCGGCAGCGAAGTGCGCGAGCGCCAGCTCGGCCCGGAGCCCCGGCGGCGCGGGCGCCTCCTCGGCGTCGATCGCGGCGCTCAGGGCCCGGATGGCCATCGACGGATCGCCCGCCCGCCGAAGGCCGCTGCCGAGCGCGGCGAGGTCGGCCCGCTCCTCGGCGAGCGGCAGCGCGCGGCGCAGCTCGACGAGCGCCTGCGCGGTCTGCCCCTGCCGCAGGAGCAGGAGGCCGAGGTTGATGCGGCTCGTCGGCTCGGTCTCCGCGATCTCGATGACCCGCCGATAGGCCTCCATCGCGCCGACGTCGTCGCCGGCATCTTCGAGCGCGAGGCCCAGGTTCAGCTGCGCCGAAGCGAAGCCGGGCCGTAGCGCCACGGCCTGCCGCAGCATCGCGAGCCCCTCCTCGAGCCGGTCGGTGTCGCGGAGCAGCGCGCCGAGGTTGTTGAGCAACTCCGCGGATTGCGGCGTGGTCCCGGCGCCGTGCTCGATCGAGGAGCGGTAGGCGGCCTCGGCCTCGGCGAGCTCGTCGAGCATCTCGTGCGCCAGGCCCAGGTCGAGCCATGCGCGGAGGTCATCGGGGCGCTCGAGGACGATGCGGGTCAGGGCGATCCGTGCCTCCCGCGGCCGGCCGTCGGCGATCAGCGCTTCGGCCGACACGACCTCGGGGCTCGCGGGCAGCGCGTCCGCCTCGGCGCGCTCGTCCTCGAAGCGCAGATCCTCGTCGCCGGCGGTCGCCGCCGGGCGCGAGGGACTCGACGAGGAACAGCCGCCGGAGATCAAGAGCAGGGCCAGCACGGCGCGCGAATCCATGGGCCGGACGATACACGATCGAGCGGGCGCGGGCGGCGTGGCCCCGGTCTTGTCGAAAGGTTGCAGGCCGTTGCGCGTCTGGTGGCAGGTGCTTACCGAGCCCGCATCGAGGTCCGCCATGTTCATCGATCCGCTCTACGTCGTGCTGCTCGTCCCCATCACCCTCCTCTCGCTCGGCGCGAGCTGGGCGACGCGCTCACGCTTCGAGGCGTGGGCCCGCGTCCCGAACGGGCGCGGGGTCACGGGCGCGCAGGTCGCCCGCTTCCTCCTCGAGCGTGCCGGCCTGCACGACGTCGCGGTGGTGCCGAGCCACGGCGGCATGCTCTCGGACCACTACGATCCCGTTCGCCGCACCGTCCGCCTCTCCCCCACTATCTACCACGGAGGATCGGTGTCGGCGCTCGCAGTCGCCGCGCACGAGACTGGACACGCGCTTCAGCACGCCGAGGGCTACCTGCCCCTCGCGCTCCGCAACCTCGCCGTGCCCGTCGCGTCGCTCGGCTCGAACGTCGGGATGTTCTTCATCTTCCTCGGCGCGCTGCTCGCGTTCACCCAGCTCCTCTGGCTCGGCATCCTCCTCTTCTCGGCGACGGTGCTCTTCCAGCTCATCACACTCCCGGTGGAGTTCGACGCGAGCGCGCGTGCCCGGCGTCTGCTCGACGAGTGGTCGCTCGTCCTGCCTGGGGAGCGGCGCGGGGTGCAGGCGGTGCTCGGCGCCGCGGCGATGACCTACGTGGCGGCGGCCCTCGGCGGCATCGCGACGCTTGCGTACTACGTGCTGCGCGCGAGCGGCGACCGCTCACGCGCGTGAGCCCCAGAACTCCGGAGGCCTGCACGGCTTGACCGCGACCGCCCCCCGTGACGATGATCGGCGCCGTGCACGCCCCTACGAGAGGCGATTCCGGACCGCCGCCCGGAACGATGCTCGGCGGCCGATGGCGCCTCGTCCGTCGTCTCGCCGAGGGCGCGATGGGGTCGGTGCACGAGGGGGTGAACGAGGTCACCGGGCAGCGCGCGGCCTTGAAGCTGCTCAAGGCCGAGTTGCACGCCGATCCCGGGCTGCGGCGCCGCTTTCGGCGCGAGGCGTCGGTCCTGCAGGCGATCGAGCATCCCGGCGTCGTGCGTGTCCTCGAGCTCGGCGACGACGATGGAGCACAGAGCTACACCGTCATGGAGCTGCTCGTCGGCGAGACGCTCGCCGAACTCCTCGGCCGAGAGCCCAAGCTCCCGCCCTCGGTCGCAGTCCCCATCCTCCTCGGGATCTGCGATGCGCTCGCCGCGGTGCATCGACACGGGGTCATCCACGGCGACCTGAAGCCCGAGAACGTGTTCCTGCTCGCCGGGGCAGCGTCGCCGGTGAAGCTCGTCGACTTCGGACTCGCCAAGGTCGAGGGCCTCGAGCGCCTGACCCGCACGGGTGAGCTCAGCGGGACACCGGTCTACATGCCCCCCGAGCTCTTCACCGGGCAGCGGGAGATCGACGGGCGGCTCGACGTGTACGCGGTCGGCATCATCGCCTACCAGAGCCTCGCGGGGCAGCTCCCCTTCTCCACGCGACGCCATCCGGGGGCCCTGATGCGCGACATCGTGCTCGGGAAGGTGACCCCGCTCGAGCTGCTCGCCCCCGAACTGCCTGCGCCTCTGGCCGCGGCCGTGCGCCGAGCGATGGCGCCGCGCCGCGACGAGCGGACGGCCGAGGCAGGCCTGCTCGCCGCCGAGCTCGCGGCAGCGTGGAAGGAACGACCGTGAGCCCGCGCTGCCCGCGCCGGAGGTGAGGAATGCTCGCTGGACGCATCGACTTTCCGCTGCATCGGTCGGCCTGCTTGCGGGGCAACGTGCTCGGGGACCCCGTCGAGCGCGAGGTGCTCGTCTACACGCCCCCGGGCTACGACGAGACCCAGCCGCGCCGCTATCCGGTCGTCGTCGTGCTGCCAGCGTTCGGATCGAACCACCGCGCGCTCGTCACGTTTCGCCTCTGGGAGCGGAACCTCTTTCAGCTCTACGAGCAGCTGCTCGCGCGGGGTGAGACGCGCGAGGCGATCCTCGTGGTGCCCGACGCGACGAACCGCTGGGGCGGCAGCCAGTTCCTCGATTCGCCCGCGAGCGGCCCCTACCAGACCCTGATCGTCGACGAGGTTCTTCCCTTCGTCGATTCGCTCTACCGAACCATTCCGAGGCGGGAGGCGCGCGCCGTCGTCGGTCGCTCCTCGGGCGGCTTCGGGGCGCTGCGGCTGGGCATCGACCGACCGGAGGCGTTCGCGGCGATCGGCAGCCACGCGGGCGACGCCCTGTTCTCCGTGTCGCTCCGCCCGGACTTCACCCGCGCCGCGATGGCCCTGGCGCGACGAGGCGGGCTCGATGCGTTCGCGCGCCACATGGCCGAGCGTGGTCCGGAGCTCCCGGGCGAGCACGAAGCGCTCGCGCTCTTGGCCTACGCAGCGGCCTACGCGCCGCGCATGGACGCGCCCTTTCCCCACGTCGGGCTGCCCTTCGACGCCTTCGCGGAGGTCGTCCCGCCCGAGTGGCAGCGCTGGAGGGCGCAGGATCCGGTGGCCCTCCTCGAGCGCTTCCCCGCGGCCCTTGCCCACGCAGCGCTGGTCTACCTGGACGCCGGCGACCGGGACGAGCACGGCCTGCACTTCGGCGCCCGGCGGCTCGCAGCGCTCCTCGGCGCGCGCAGCGCGAACGTCGTGCACGAGGAGTTTCCCGGCGGCCACCGCGGCACGACCGACCGGTTCCTCGTCTCGCTCCGCCGGCTCATCGGCGTGCTCGCCGTCGACTGACGGTGCGCGCTCCAGGCCCACCCCGCCGCTCAGACGGGCAGGGGCCGAAGCTTCACGCCGAGGAAGTTCGCGATCGGCTGCGCCTGCGGCCGCGGCATGCTCGGAAGGCG
>Ga0068876_10001155_pt1 | contig 20782 bp, 25 predicted proteins | sample NOAtaG_6_FD_66442 | JGI IMG/M metagenome (GOLD analysis project Ga0068876, IMG submission 66442) | Freshwater lake microbial communities from Lake Erie, under a cyanobacterial bloom - NOAA_Erie_Diel5S_2200h metaG | ecosystem: Environmental > Aquatic > Freshwater > Lake | place: USA: Ohio, Lake...
GACCAACCATCAGGCCGCACTAAGTCGCGGGCCTCGCGGGTGTGGCACTTGAGGTGGCCTGTCTCGGCGTAGACGCTGACGCCGGAAGTGTGCGCGCCGTGGCCTCGCCACATGGGATCGAGGGCGGCCGACGCCAATAGGTTGATGGTGTCTTGATTAACTAAATATGCGCTCATGGTGTGACCCTTTCGAGGTTGTGAAGGTGTCGCCGGTTGGCGACGTGTTCGACAATACCACCAACCAACTCGACGCGCAACCCTTCGCGCACTAAACTCGTAGCTATGTCTGACTTCATCCTCGAACGGCCACCCCGCGAAGCCTCAGCCAAGGCCGCTGAGTTCGTCGCCTTCCTTGACGCGAACGTAGGGCAGTGGGCCGCGCTCGGGTCGTTCCCCTCCAGCAGTATCGCCAAACACCGATGCAAACGGCTGCGCCGGCGCTACGAATCCCAGGGCTACGACTTTGTCTCCAGGAACACACCGAAGGGCCACACCGTGTACGGAATCAAGCGGCCACCCAAACTTGCTTTCACACACTTGCCCTGATAGTCTCCGCTCGCTCCCAAGCGCGGTAAAGCCCGAGTCCGAAGTGTGACCCCGGACTCGGGCTTTTCTATTGGGTAGATTAGACGCGGCTGGTCGCTCGCGTCCTCCATCGTGGGCGATCAGCTACCACTCTTAAGGATGCCATCGTTGTCTTCGACCGCCTGCTTCTCAGCGTCGTCGTGGTAGACACGGATCGCCACAATGCACGGGTCCAAGCCTTCGCAGAAGTCTTGTTCTTCTTCAGCTGTAGACGGGAGCCAGTCGTGCACGGCACACACGGGCCTGCTACAAAAACCGTGGTCGAAACCAAAGTCAAGCCATTCTTCGCGGTTCATCCTGTTACCTCCGTAATAGTTTTATCGAACTTTAGCCACGGGTCTTCGGGGTACCAGTAGCGCGTGTTGACCCTGTAGTCCGGCCGCACCCCTTCGGGGGGCAGGTGGGTGAAACTCGGGTCGCTCATCAACATTCGATTCCCCGGCAGGGCTGCGAGCGCGCCGCACTCAAGCCACACGAAGTTGAAATGCTTGTGCTGGTCGGGTGTGCGAGCGTAGTGGTCGCCGTAGGGCGCGGCGGTGAACCAGTAGCGGCCAGGTTCCCATGTGCCGTCACCGAGGTAGACGCGGCACCGCAGTTCGGACAGGGCGTCGTATTCGTGGACTGCGAAGTCGTAGCCGTAGCATGACCAGACTTGCAGGTCGGGCAGTGCGTGGTAGTGGTCGAGCTCGCCGGCTTGGCTGTGGCCTTGAAGCGATACGGCTTGGGGTGGCAGGTGTTGCACCATCGCGCCGTTGTTCATCAGGATGGATAGGCCCCACGCGCGGCTGGGGATAGCGGAGATGCCGTAGATCAGGCACTCTTGCCATGACGCGATGTGGTCAGGGTGATGGTCGTACAGGTACGCCGTGTTGACGTACGCGTACATGGGTCGAGGGATGTCAGCTATGTGTGTCGCCACGAAGTAACAGCTCCATTCTTAGCTGGCCGATTTCTTGTTCCATTTTGCCGACCATCGCATACAGCTCGCCGTTGCGTTTCATGATCTTGGCGATGTTGTCCATCATTTCCTTGACCACGTCGGGGTCTTGGAACATGTCGTATCCGAACGGCATCATCGGCTCAGCTGCTTTGCGACGAGGGTGTACAGGGTGTGGTTGTTGATGAACTCGTCTACGTTCTGTGGGACGGCCATGCCTTCGCCTCGGGCAATGGGCATTGCTACGGCACGGATGCGGTTCCAGTTGCCCCACGCTTTCATCTCTTTGCGTCGTTCGTCAGCGGTTTTGCTATCGACCAGCTCAGCCTCGGCGACTGGTTCGCCGGTTTCAACGAGCTCACTGCCGGGGAACGCTTCCATCAGGAGCTCCAGCGCGGCTTCGGTTGGGTCAGTTTCGGATGGGCCCGCGATGTCCTCCCCAGGTACCTCGGGCCCATCCTCCACTTGCACAACGGACTGATCCGTCTCGGCCACGATAACAGCGTCAACGATCAGTTCGTCGGTCGGTGCTGGGCTTTCCTGGATCTCTTGGCGAGACGGGGTCACGGTCCTCTCGTTAGAGATGCTTTCCACCTCCTCAGGGGTGTAGGAAAGCCCAGCGATCACGTCTGGGAAAAGCAGGCGACACAGTTCGCTTGTCGCTCGCGCGGCCAGCATGGCTCGCGGATACTTTTTCCAGTTGTCTTTGTGCGTCAGCCCTGCGGCCTTCGCGTCGTCCATTGACCAGCGCACCACGGCTTCAGCGCCGGTGTCCTGCCGGCTGCCTTTCATGGTGCATGCGTCGTTGGTGTTTTCGGTGATGTCGATGCGGTGGCCGGCTTTGGCGACGAGTGCTCGCATCAGTTCGGGGCTGGCAGCGGCGCGACCTTCAATGACGTGGATGCTGTTCAGCGCCTGCATTGGGCCGAGCCCGATCTCCCGCCCGTACAGCACACAGGCTAGGACGTGTTCGGGTTTGCCCATCATGGACTTCGGCACGAACGGTGTCTGGTTGACACGTTGGGCGAGTTTCCATGTGTGTTCGTACAGTTCTACGTCGCTCATCACTTCACCACCGAGATTGTTTGACGGCCGTAGGTTGTTTCGGCGAAGTTGTCCACGGGCATGCCGAGCTCTTTGAGTGCGGTGACACGCCAGCCAAGCGACGCGGTGAGGGGCAGCACGGCTTTGAGGGCCTCGATCAGATCCCAGATGCGGTCGTAGTTGACTTCACCAGTGCGGTCGGGGTCAAGGACGTCGCGCACCATGTACTGCATGAGGCCTTCGGAGTCCCATTTGCGTGACGTGGTGGATCGGCGCTCAAAGGTGCCGAGTCCTTCAATGGTGTGTTTCTTTGCTGGCAGGTGGGCAGCTACGTCGTCCTCGATTGCGCGGACCAGGATGTCCAGGTTCGCTTTGAGGTCTTTGAACGCGACGAGGCCGTAGGCGAGTGACGTGTAGTCACCGGCGTCTGCGAGCTCTTGGCGCAGTTCGTCAGCGTCAAGGAGTGCTCGGTTGAACACTTTGACGATCTCGGGGGTGCCACCTGTGGCGACACCGAATGTTGTTTTCTCAATTTCTGTGGTCATTTGATCCTCCATGATTCTACTATACCACATTACCCTCGGTATGTGCTACTACTGATTCTCCATTGGTGCCACGGTGAGTAGCCCTTGGACTTTGAGTAGTCATACAAGGCTTTCGCAGCTCGCAAGTTAGTGCGTGGGTGTAACAGGTCCTCGGAGTGCTTGATGATCCCGAGGTTCCGAAGGTAGGTAACCCAGCTGTAATTATTAATTTGGCTGAGCCCAAGGTCGGTCGACCAGACACTGCCGTCGGCCCGCTTGTTGTAGCCCTTGGCTTCTGGCCGGCATCGGCTCTCACGCCACAAAATGTAGTCAAGGGTCTTGAGATCCGACCGTTTGAACCCGACGTCAAGCGCGAGCTTGTGCCATTTGGGGCAGCGCCACTCGGTCGCTCCGACGGGGCTGGCGGTCAAGGACATGGCCGCAAAGGCGGCGACGAGAATCTTCTTCATGGGCGTTCCTTTCGTTTGATCGGCGTAAGCCGGTCGGGATAGATATCCCTGAACTGACGGTGACTTACCGTCCCCCCATAAATCGAATATGAACCGTCCTGGTTCTTGCTGTGGACGACGAACTCTCCATGCAGGCCTTTGACCTTCACGGCATCGCCGTATTCAAACTCTTTCGTGGTTCCCATGTACGGCTCCCAAGCGTCTACGGATATGTTCCGACTACCCTAGTCGGCAACAACCCTCAATACAACCTTAAGGGTTAGGCGATATCCTTTTCCCGCGCTAGGAACAAATCGTTTGCCCCGCGTTCTGGGGCGACAGCTGCGCGGGCCGCTAGTTGGCTACGACGCTGACGCGCAATTTCCTGCGCCATCGTGCGTAGCTGAGCCCGGTACCGGTCCTCATCTACCAAGTCAAGGGCTTGTCGATCTGGAATAAAAAACTCCTCCATCAACAAATCCATAAAACCAGGTTTCTCGCGCAGCTGCTCAAGATTCCGCTCTGTCAGCATTGCCGACCCACGTTTTGTTTGCCCCGTGACTACGTCCAGTCCAGCTGCCCGGGCCTGAGCGGCCAGCGCCCTATTAGCTGCCAATGTTTGCATAGCGTTCTGGCGACGGAGGCGCATGCCCATCTGCTCTGTGGCTGGGGCGTATGTGGGGGTCATTTCATTGGCGTCGCGTATAACGGTAAGCCTTTGCATATCGGCAACGTCAACTGGCGGCGTTTGAATTTCGGCATACGGCAGCCGTGACGCGCCGGCTTTTTCCGCAAAATACTCGCCTATATCACGCAGCGGTTTTTGGTACACCTCTGGGGTTGGGACGTTGTAGGCAATCGGCGGCAACGATGGGTCATAGGGCTGGACTATTTTAGGGAAATCACTTTTGCGCCCGATGTCATCAAATCTACGGAACATCATGTAGCTGTCACCTGGGGTGACTGTTGCGCCTGGCTTAGGAGTGAAATCAAAAATGCCCTGAGCCGCGAAGTCGCGCCAGTAATCATCTATAGCCTGTTTTGACATGCCTTCTTCTGCGTTCATAAACGCTCGGGGCGTCCGGTATTGGCTGGCAGTCTGCACGTCGAGGGGGTTTCTAATGTGCCCATATACGGGGCCGCCCAAACTTTGTTCCAGCTCGTTTCGGATCGCGGCATAGCCAGACCTCGCGTCAACACCCTTTTCTGCGGCCAACCTGTTAGCTAGCCCGATATAACCAGATGTGGGGTCTAACCCTGGAGCGTATTGCCCAGCCGACAAAATCTTTGGAATCTGGCTGCCCTGCACCTGGATACTTGGGACGGCACTACGGTTTCCGTAGACCCGCGCCAAATCTTTCATCGCACTCTCGTATCGCGTCGTCGCCGAGTTTCGGGGGAACTCAAGCCCAGACGGGCTTATCACGGGTCGGATCGCTGGGGCGTTCAGACCGATGTCGTCAACGGCCCCAGCTATTTTACGCGTCGCCTGGTTAGCAATAGCTCCTTCGGGTATCGCCGGCGTCAACAAATCCGCAGCCGTAAGTAGACCGCCGGCAGCCTTGTTCACCCGCTCCATCGGGCTCTGCTTAACCAACGGGTTGACCGACTCGCCGAGGCCGTAGATCGGGTCAATAAACGTGCGACGAAACTCGCCTGGCATCTGCTTGGCCGTCGCCACAGGATTCGTCACAGCGTCTTTCAGATCGCCAACAAAGTCACCGAACCAGCCCCACCCCCTCTCAGGGGCAGTCTCAGGCTCGGGGACACCAACAGCGAGCTGGCTTTTCTTGGCTTTCTTCTCGGCCAGTTGCTTCGTCGGGTCGGCCGCCATCAACAATCCCACTTGCGTAGGGCTTTGTTGATCCGGCTATCGGGATCACGTTTCGTTTTCTCGGACGTCAACAGGCGCTTCATCCCCTCCATACGGGCGCAGAAAGACCGGCGTCGGGCAGCTGCCGCAGGCGACGACGAGGCCTGCTTCTTGGACACCGGCGGCTTCAACTTGCCCCCAGTGGCACGGTTGTACGAGGCCCGCCCCTTAGCGTTCAGCCCACCTTCAGGGTTTTTGCCTTCGCTACGTTGCCACGCTGGCGATGCCATCAGCGCCTCTTGGACAGCCTATGGGCGCGACGTTCGGAGCGTTCCTCTGACCAGCCCTTGTTTTCCATGCGGGTTTCTTCACGCTCGGTGTACTTGGACTCGCCTTCTTCGTGACGGTCGTAAGCCTTCTTCTTGGCCATCTTGGCCGCAAGTTTCTTAGCAGGAGTCATCTATCGACCATCTTTATCCGAGCACTTGACTTTCGATGTTGGTATGAATATGGGTTCGGCAAAAGTGGGTATGCCTTTGCTTCTCGCTTCTTCGTGCCCTCAGGCAACGTTTGAAGCGGGCCTAACGGCTTGGGCGGGGTCTTGCCCTTTTTCGCCTTAGCTTGTGCAAGTTGTTGGATTGGCTTCATTGTTTACCTGCCCATGCGTTATCTACGAGGTTCGGATACGGCCGGCCGGCGTCGGCGGCTCGCTTCTTTGCCGCCAGCTTTTGTGTGGGTGTGAGAGGCTGCGATTTCCCCTTGGGGCTCGGAGTATCCCAAAATGCTTTCTTCACCTGGCACCCTTTCTGGTAGCGCAATAATCGTCAATCGTAGTCCTGCCTGCTTGCCAAGTATAGGGCGCTTGAATGTGATGGTAGGGATAATGTCTGGGGTGTCGTCATCCAAAACATTCGCGTCAATCAACCCGTCAATAGCTGCCTTCGCAGACGGGAAACAGGCCGCCGTGTCCTGCCAGTTGCGGGTGTTCAGCACCGGCTGGACAATGATCTCAGCTGCTTCCAGGTGGGGCATCCCAGCTTCAACGGCCGCCCAACAAAACCCTTCGCGCCACCATTTCGTATCCTCAGCTCGGACACGGTAATGCCTAGTGCGTTCCTGGTTCAGGCTGGTGGGGCGACGGCCCATAAGGGCCAGCTCGACCGCGATCCGGTTACCCCTGGAGTGCTTTGGCACGTTTTTGTGCTTCTTCGAACGCGACCAAGCGTTCCTTAGCGGTGCGTTCGATGTCAGACATTTGCTGCCTTGTCGCCGTGGGCAGGAAGGGCAGGCCAAGAAGACGAGCTGCTGCAACGGCGCGCCCACCGGCTTTGGGCACCATGTCCAAAGTGCCTGGCCGCAGCCGCGCCTGGCCGGTGTCGTATCGTTGGTATGGGCCGGTTTGGATATTTGTCCCTGGGATGGTGCCAGTGGGCAGAATGTCCAAGACTCGGGTGGCGATGGGGAACTGTTGCAACGAGAAGCCCAGTAGTTCTTCGGGACGACGGAACAACATCGTGTTGCGCTCGGTCCCGGTGGACCCAACCGATCCCGTCCCGTAGGGCCTCGACACATCCTTGAGTCGTGGCAAGTTTTCACCAAGGAATCCTGCTCCCAGGATGCGGGGAAGTGGGGACAGTGGGGACAGGAGTGACGATGGGTCGCCCTTCACAATGGCGCGGCCAATCGGGCCGCCGACTACGTCGGCAAACGGGTTCATGAAGTTGCTGCCGGCCAGGAAACCGCCAGGCAAAGAGATTTTGTCGGTGTACAGGTCAAACGGGTCGGTATCGGGGTCGTATGCAAAGTTGCCCAAATAGACGTACCACTTGATCGCACTCGGGTTTTCCTTGGCGACTTTTAGGAACAGCTTGTGGATGTGTTTGATCCATGCGTAAAAGGTGGCGTTCGGCAGGATGTACTTACGTTCGCGCGGTGACAACCCCATCCAGTCACCCATGACGTCGTTTGCGCTGTCGACAGTATCTTCAAAGGCATCACGGATGGGGCCGGGCTTTTCGTGGAGCCCCGCCTCAAGCGCACTTTCGGCAGTCAGACTCGTCCCGTTGCGGGCGTTGTACCCGTCAATGGCTTCTTGGAACTTGGCAAGGAAAAACGCGTGACGGCCGACGCGGTTGATCGCTTCGTTGACGCGGTACATCCCTTTGCGCCAGGTTGGGATGATGTCGCCGACATTAAAGTCGCCTTTGATGTTTGGCGTGTAATCCCGTAAAAACTGCTGGGGAACTGTCATCCGCTCGGGTGCGTCACGGTACCCACGCAGGCGTTGTTGTTCGCCAATGCGAAGGCCGACGTCCTGGAGGCCCGATTCGGCAAGGATTTCGCCAATGCGCGTGGTGCCCCGTTTGTCAGCTTCGCGGAAAACGTTGCGGATTATTTCGCCGCGCGTTGCGTTCGGGCCACCGTAGTTAGCCCGCAGCGAGTCGACCATGTAGTTGCCAAGTGTTAGCGGGTTAACGCCAGACACGGCAGCCGAAATGAAAATGCCGAGGATGTCGCCGATTTGCCATTGGAACGAAAATGGCAATGTCAGATTTTTGAAGCCGGTCGTAACGCGCGAAGCAGTCCTCAAATAGATGCCCATGTCATCAGGGTTGTAGACGGTCGCTTTCCGCATGACGCGCTCACGGGTGTATTTAGGAAGGTAAGGTGTGCTTTCGTCGATTTCGTAGGTCGGCACACCGCGTTCGATGCGCCCAGTTAGCGGCAGCGTGACAAAGCCTTGCTTTTCCATTTCCTTGTTGATGAGGTCGCCATAGATTTCTGCTTCTTTTCGTGCGGCAACAGCAGCGCGGTTCGGCAGCCCTTCGGCATACGCAGCAACACCCTCGGGGGTGGCCGGCCGGCCGCCAGCCCAGCTGTAGGCACGGTCGTATGCTTCCTTACGCAGGTTTTGCACAACGTCACGCCCGAGCAGTTCCTCTGCGTTGACTGTGATAGCTGAACGCATCAGTGACCGGAAGGCTTCGGTCATGTCGAGGTTCATTTGTTCGGCAACGAGACGGTTGGCGAGGACAATCGGATCGTAGATTTCTTCAGTAGTTCCTTCGCGGAAGTATTCGCTACTTGCCTTTGTGTCGCCGATCAAGCCTTCCTGGATCTCGACGATTGCACCTTGCGTCCGGTTGGTGGGGCGGCCGGCGGGGGCATATTGGCTGCCAATAAATGGTTGACCTTCAGCACGGGGCATGTTGAGCGCGGAACGGAGGGGCAACCCTGGCGGCAACTGTGTCCTCCGGCGCAGGTTCGCTGCATCGATTGATTGGACAACCACATCAACATTGCGAGTGCGATCCTCGATGGCTGCGCCCTGTGCAGCTTCAACCTCATTGATCTGGCGAGTTGTCTCGTCGACGAAACGGACAGTCTGCGCTGTCGGCCGAAGCATCGCTGGGAAACCTTCTCCAGGAGCAACGGGGACTCCTGATTCCGACAGCGGCCTTGCAACACTTGGGGCCCCTGTTTCTTGGCCGATGAACACGCGGCCGGTTGGACCTTGGCCCGTAACGGCGACATCCGGCTGGGTGACGATTTCTTTCCCGAGGCGAGCTTCGGCTCGCACTTCAGCCGAGGTAAGAAGGCTGAGTCGGGCGCGACGAGCTGCCTGGTCGACGCGGAGTTTGTCGACCTTGGCGGTCGCACGCTCTTTGGTACGTTCCAGGCTTTTTAGGCGTTGGATTCCTGACGCAAGTTTTTGTTCGGCGCGGATCAATTCGGGTGCCGTAGACAGGACATTGCCGCTGCCGGCTGTGAGCTCGCGGCCTGGCCGGAAGATTGGCCGTTCCGCGACGGGGTTTGCTAGGTCATATTGCAGGCCTTCGTCGACAACCTTGCGGGCCTGTTTGAAGTTCGTGAACTCTTGCGCTGTCGATTCGATGGGCAGGCCGTCGCTGCCGTAACGCTTAAGTATGAAGCGGTATTGGGGTTTGCCGGCTTTCGTCGTACCGACTTGGCGGCGCGTGGCTAGGTACGAACGATAGCCAGTGTTGATCGACCAGTTGTTGTCGTCGATCTTGGTCCAGTCGGATTCGTTGAGGGCGCTAGGAGCAGGCCCGGTTGATTCGAGTGCTGGTGGGTCCAATGCTTCAGGCAACTCGGTGCCCGCGATTACCGAATCAACTTGCACAAACCCTTGTGGCGGCCCAACAGGGCCGGCGGCGCTTCCTGCTTTCAACGCCTCAAGTTCGGCAACTGCGTCACGGTGCGTTACCCAAGCCTCGTCAGCAGCATTTTCTAGCTTTTTTGCAGCGTTGTCGGCTTTGACACTCTTGGCTAGCCGCTTTTGGCGTTCTGCAACGCTGAGGCCTTCCTCGTCGCTGAGGTTGGCTAGGTTATCAGCTTTCTTTTGCGCTTCTACTGCGGCCGCTTCTTTAGCGTCGAGATCCTGCTTTAGTTGGTCGACGCGGGCCTGGGCTTCCGCGATTCTAACGTCGGTAGGTGCTTCGACAGGCTTTAGGCGCGGCGCTAACGCACCCTGTATTTGCGTTGCCGCAGCAGCTTCCTCGCGCATGATTTCAAGTTCGGAGCGAGTCTGGTCGAGGGCATCGCGCAGGCTGACTGTATCGGCGACGAGGTTAGTCCTGATTTGTTCAAGGTCGGCGATCTTTTGTTCCAAAGCAGCTATTTCGGCATCGGTGGCTCCAACTGCTTTTGGTTCTGCCAAACGTGGGCCTTCAGCTGTCCTTGACAATGCCGCGACAATGTCATCAGGGAGGTTGCCTTCTCGGACGATTTGAGTTGCGATTGTGTCCGGCGACAGCGGGTTCTCAACCTTGGTGAATAGCTCTTGGTTGCGGAACGGCATCACCAAGCCGATAATGTTGCCATCCCGCTTGATGATGATCGACGCTTTGTCTTCTATCGGGAGGTGAACAGTGTCGCCGGCCTTATACACGACGTTGAACTGTTGCTGGTCGGCGAACATAAGCTGGCCGTCCGGCCGTCGCAAAAACACGAATGTTATTTGCGTGGGCTTGCCGTCCAACGTAACCGTTGCAATACGTTGGCCTTCGATCTTCGCAGGGGGCTGTTTGTCTGTTTTGGCTTTTTTAGCCAGGTCAATGAGCTTTTGGAAGTCTGGGCCTTCGGACGTTGGGGCTTTGGGGGCCGCGTCCTTCGCTGCACTGAAAGAACCGTACGTCTGCTGCGTCCCCGCAACGACATTTCCGTCCGCGTCGAGTTGCGACAACGTGTATTTTTTCTTGTCTTTGCCGTCTTTAGTTTTGCCAACGACGTTTTCTTCGATGCGATAGGTCGTGTCGCCTATCGTGCGCTCCATAGTTGTGCGGCCGCCGACAGTTTTGAACCCGAGGGTCTGTCCCCACGGGTCGGTGTACCTGCCAGGTTCTTTGAACAGTTCTGCTGCTTTGGAGCCACCGGGGATTTTCGTTGCCATGTAGCCGTTACTGAACCAAAGTTCGCCATTGACGTTAGAAACCAATGCGGGGTAGCCGCCGGAGTTTCTGTACCCGCCGTTTTTTGCAGACAACAGGACCTCGTCTGCTGCTTTGGCAATCTCTTTGTCTTTTGTCGGGGCTACATAGGTTGTGTCGAGATGTTGTTTGACGTCGTCGATGACTTCTGCTGGAAGCGTTTTATCTGCGACAGCCTTTTCAAGAATCGCAAGTAGTTGGTCAGCGGAAATGAAGCCTTCGGCTGCCGGGGCTGCGGCCAAGGTTTCCGGTTCAACCGTTTTGCTGGCGTCATCACGGGTGAGCTTGGCGTTAGTGATCTCTATGTCGAGTTTTCGCAGGTCGACCACGTTCGTGCTGATCGCCGATTCCAAGTCGAGGATTTCATCTTGCAGCGCGGCGATCTGCTCGTCGGTCGGAGCTAGTTCGGAGTAGGCGTCCGGGTCGCCAGGGATTTCTTCAACGTCGGCTTTGGCCGCCGCGATGATCTCATCAGGGTTCTCCCCCGCTTCATCGAGCTGGTCACCAGCGTCGATCTGGCGGCCTTCTTCGGCGTCGATTTCTGCGGTTGCGGTGTCGATTTGGTCTTCGAGCTCCGCAATGCCAGCCTCAACAGCAGCAATGCCATCTTCGACGACAGCAAGATTTTCTTCTACAAGTTCGCGGTTGACAATGACCCCGTTGACGACAGTGCTGTCGGATTGCGTAGCCCGCATTTCGTCGTCGATTGCTTTGAGCCGATTGCGTTCGGCTTGGAGTTTTTCCAACATGCCAGGCACATAGTTGGTGGCTTCCGGGGAATCCGGGCTGACGAGGTTGCCGTCAGCGTCGGTGTAGTAGCCGGCAAGCTGCCCGATTTTGTATTGGGCTTTGATGACTATGAACTCAAGCTTGCGGATACGCAGCTCGGCGTCGACAATCTGTTCGGCCAGTTTGCGATTCTTGCCACGCAAACGCTCCAAGATTTTGATACTGCGTTTGATGTTCTGTGCTGGGGTCCGAACGAGGTCGCCAGGATATTTGTTGGTTGTATAAAAGTCTTGCGGCGGGACACCCGTTGACGGGCCGCCCATGTCGCCTGGCGGCCGGGGGAAGCCAGCAATAGTCGCTTCGCCTTGAGCGAGTAGGGCCTCTCGGACGCGTTTGTAAAACTCGACGTTGTTGCGCTCTTTGGGTGGGTACAGCGTCGAGTCAAGGGCCACGGATTCTGGCGCTGCCTCAACTCGGGCCCTCATGTATTCAATGACACGCGGATCTTGGAGATCGCTGAAGAAGCCTGATTCATACAACGCCCCGATTTCTTCTGCTACGTCGGAGCGACCAATGCGGGCCATCGCATCCGCGAACTTGTCGGGGCTAGGGAACGGAATATCGTACGAAGGGGTCAGTGGGGTTTTGCGGCCATACCCCCCACGGGCCTGCTCGGTTTGGATTTCCAAACGTGCCGACACTTTTTGGGCAGCATCCTGGATGCGTGAACTTTGCTGGGGGGACAGGCGGCCATTGAGATAATCGGATGCCATGCGGGCCCCTGCTGGCGTCAACGAATAGCCTGGCTCGAAGTTGTACCGCCCAATTTCGGCGATGTACTCAACGCTTTGCCCGGTTCGTTGGGCGACTTCCTCAATCAGCGCAGCCCGGCCATTGATGATTGCGAAGACTGCTTGATTTTCTTCGGGCGTCATTGGCCCGAGGTCTTCCCAAAACAAGGGCTTGTCCGCTACTTCAGTCATTTCACGAACGATCTTTGTGCCGTTTTTGTTCGCTCTAAGGACAGCCCTGCCAACGCCGGTGCCAAGCAACTTTTGGGTTACGACGGTCACTATCCCGCCACGATCAATTTCTTTACCCCAACGGGCTTCAAGCCGGTTCGCTTTTGCTCGTTTGCTCATGACCTCGGGGTCCATCGGGTCAAGCGCCTCGCGCCGGGCTGCTTCGGCGCGGAGATTATTAGCTTTGTAACGCCCGTATTTGCCCGCTGTGCTAACGGATTTGCTGACTGCTTCGATGGGCAAACGAATCGGGGCATCGCCAATCCAGTCAGCAACATTGGCTGCCTTGCTGACCTTTGCGCCAACACGATTGAGACGGGCAGCCCCTGCTGCCGAAATGCGGCCGCCGGCGCTAGCTCCCTTCAGCACGGCTCCTGTACCGCCCAAAACAATCGCAGCGTTACCTGCGTCTTCCATAAGGTATGGGAGCGGTGTTTCGCCGCGTTTGATCGCTTGCCCAGCAAGACGGATATTTTTGCCAGTAAAAGTATTAGCAAGAGATTCGGAGTATTCTTCGCCAGTTTCGCTTAAAGCGATGGGACCGAAGGACGTCCCCAAAAGAGCTTGGAAGACCTTTGTTGGGATCGACAGGCTGCCGCCTTCTGTCCCTTTTTTATCCCCGCCCTTGAACAGCCCCGTGCCAAGGCCGAAGACAGCTGCGGGGGCCGCAATAATGGCGTTGGCCAAGAAGTCGGCAGATTTCTGTGGACTGAAAGCTTTGCCAACATTTTCCCAAGACCATTCGCCTTCGTCTTCTTTTTTTGCGGGGGCAACTGGTGGCCGCAACTGTGGCGCAGACCCAGGGACCGTTGGGACCGTGGTGACTGGTTGTGCTGGCGGGGCGGCGGGGCCAGTGGTCAGAGGCTTAAGACGCTTCTTACCTTTCCCCCCTTCCGGCCCAACAGGCAGGGCGGTGGGGGGCGGCGTGTACTGGGCCATGCGTAGACTTTACTTGCCGATGAGGCGTCCTGTACGCTGCAATTGCAACGCACTTTGGGCTGGGTTCCGAGCTGATTTAAGGATGCGGGTGACGTAGGCGCTAAGGATGCGCCCAATAGGTTCCGTTTGCGCGTCGCGGATTCGGGTGTCGACGTAATTGTAAGCACCGGCGTCGTCGCCATCGTTGATAAGGGCCTGGATTTCGTCAAGGTCGAGCTGGAGTTGTGGGCCCAGGTTGGGGTCGGCAATCGTTGCGTAGATTTCGTCGGGGGTCATGCCCGTTTCCGTCGGCAACCTGGAGGCACTAAAGCCGAGGGCTTGCGAAGACTTGCCCAAGTAATACAAATCACGGGCTTGTTTCGGCAACTGCGCTGGTTCCAGGTCGTATTCTGCCATCGCGGCGTCGATTGAACCGACATCGCCTGTCCCCAGTGCGCGGTCAAGTACGTCTTCTTCGGCAGCTTCTTGTTCTTGCATGACCCGCTCGTACTCGGCGTAGTCCACGAATCCAGACTGCAAAGCTTGCTGGTCGCGGAGCGCCTTTGCAGATTCCACGTCATATTCGGTGCCGAAGATGCCGGCGGCCAGTGCGGGGTTCATGCCGTAGCGTTGGGTGGCCACGGCCCGTGCGTAGACGGACATCGGGGTGTCCTCGACCATTGAAGCTGTTTCTTCCGCGCCCACTTTCTGGCGCAGGGTTTCGCCTGCGAGTGCGCCGTATGTCTGTTCTTCTGCGCGTCGTTCGGCTGGTGCCATCGTCTGTTCAGGCGCGTCGTAGCCTCCGAACAAGGCTTTTGCTGGGGCCCGCAGGCTGGTGGGGAACACTTCCCGTGCGTACCCGCCGAGCTCGCCGATGTCCTCGGCCATGTACCGATTCCGCCCTGTTTGGCGGGACGTGCCGGTTGCCTTGGCCGCAAGGTTACGCAGGCTCTCGGCCCAAGCGTTAGACGCCGCGTTGCGTTGTTCTGCCTCGCCTCTGATCGCTGTTTCAAGGTCGCTGGTGGTGTAGAAGCCGCCGTACTTGCCCTTGCTGGACAGGCCTTGGCCCATCGGGGCTGGGGTGGCGAGGTTTGTTGCGCCAAGGAAGTCGGTGTACGACGCCGGTGTCGGGAGAGTGTTGAGCAGGGCTTTGCCATATGGGCTCGCCAACGGTGATTCGGGTTCGACGGGGGCTGCGCCTGTTGCCTTCTCGATCAGTTTCTGCCGTGAAATAACCATCAGTATTCGCTCGCCATTCGTGAGGTTGAGGGAGTGTATGTTGAGCGGCGTCCGGTTCCAAGGCGTCGGCGAGCGTCAATGATCGCGTTTATAACCGCCATGTAGTCGGTTGGATCTGGCAGGTTGAAGTCTGGCTGTTCGTTGCCGGTCATGCCCATACCGCCCACACCATCGCCGCTGCCGCTCCCCGCTTTGCGTTTCTTCTCAGCTTCGTCTTCCAAGAACTTTTGGTAGGCGCGGGCAGCGTTGACGTAGTTCGGCAGGCTTGAGGCCTGCGACTCCATATACGCCTGCTGTGGGGCAAGCGCGTCTACATTCCGCAAGTTGGCTTGCAGCACGTTTGCGCCAGGGACCATGCCTGATGCGGTTTCAATGCCACGGAGCGTCGGGTTGACCGCTTCTGCGATGCCACCAACTTCGCCGCGCCGGCGCTTCAAGTTAGCTACGCCGGTTTCGGCGAGGTTCGTCAAAGGGTTAAATGCCATTAGCGGAGCTTCTTTGCTGGGGTTTTAGCTGCTGGGGGCTTGGGCGGTGTCGGTGGCTTCGGTGGTGTGGGTGGCTTGGGGGCCGTTGGCGCTTTGGGTGGCGTCGGTGTGCGCGGAGCGGCAGGACGTGGGGCAGGGGCGGGAGCAGGGGCCATTGTGCGGCCGCTGAATACGTCGTTGATCGCCTGCTGGACTGTCGCGTCGCCAGTGCTGTAAGGGCCCTGTGACCCGAACAAGGTTGCCCCGACCTGCTGGTCAAGGTTGACGCCGGTGCGCGTAGCCTTGTTGACGCCAGGGGCCTGTGCCTGTGTCGCTGGGGTGAACGACGGGGCCGGCATCGCGGTCGATGTGCCTGGCGGCAGTGTCATGCGGTTGCCGCTGTCGGCGGTTGTATCCCGAGCGGGTTCGGGGACGGTGCCGTACTTGATCCGGTAGTCGGCGAGCTGCTTGTTGTAGTCGGCGGTGTTCGTCGCCTCTTGGCCTGCGATCTGGTTGTACAGGTCCATGACCGACTGGTAGTAGTCGCCGGCGAGGTTCTGCTGACCGACAGCTGCCTGCCCCGAACGGAGCATCCCTGCTGCTTCCGCGCCTGCTGACAGCCGTTCTTTGCCACGCTGGTACCCGACGTCAAGGACGCCGGTGGTGCCAGGGGTGTAGGTGGTCTTACCGGATTCGTCTTTGGCGAACGTGCCTGAAGCGCCGGCTTTGAGCTGCTGGGCGAGCTGCGCCTGCTTAGCGTCGTAGCTGTCTTTGGCAAGCTTTTCCAGCGCGGCGAGGTAGTCGGACGACGCGGACATCAGGCGGTTTTCTTGATCCTGGTGGGCTTGACGGTTTTGTCGAGGCGTCGCACGTCAGACTTCAAATCGCGTACGTCAGCTTTGACGTCGTGCATGTCGCCTTTTACGTCTTTCACGTCGCGTTGAACCTCTTGGATGATTTTGATTGACTCGCCGTGTTGCTGAGTGTTGCGCCTATCCAAGCGATACAACAGCCACATCAGGGGGCCGCCTATGACTGCTACTACAATAGCAGACCATGCGGCGTTCATTTCGCCCACTGCCAATGCCACCATTCGTGTTCGGGGTTGGCTTGCCCGTTGTCTAGGTAGGGCAGGCTTTGAAGTGTGAAGCCGTAAGCCGGGGCGTTGGCGCACAACCAGAGGCGGGCCTTTTCGGTGAGGGGCACCAGCTGGCCTTTCTTGTCTTCGCCGAGGTCAATGGCGACGCCGACATCGTGGGGGCTTCCGCTATCGGGTGACGCAGACGGGGCCATGCCAGGCTTCAAATACCATGTTTTGCCTTGGTATTTGCGAGTGATCTGCGGTTTGCGTCCCTGATCTTTGAGGCTGTACCGCTGAAGAAACAGGGCCTCGACTTGGGCTTTGGGGCGGTAGTCGCCGATGTTACGGAACTTGATCCCTTCGGACATCGCATGGTCGTACATGTTGTTGAAGGCGTCGGCGGCGTGGTGGTAGAGCTTCCCGCCGGTTTTGACTTTCTTCAGGTATTCCTCGGGGATTTCGCCTCTCGGGTATTTTTCTAACTCTTTTGGGATGACAAGGCTCCGGGCTGGGATGCCTTTGTTTTTCCCGACGGCGAGCCGGAGTTTGCGACGCAGCGGCTGCTTACCCGTTGCCATTGGCTGAGCCCTTTCCGAACGCGGTGTCGGCGGGGTTCAGGTAGCGCATGATGACTGGCAGCGCGGCAGCCCACAGGGCGTTGAGGGCGGCTTTCCAGTCTTGGCCGGAAGCGATGTAGGCGGCGACGCCAGCTCCGACTACGGATCGGGCGTAGGAGGCCACTAGGGCTTTATGTGCTGCTGTCAGTTTCATTGGTTTTGTCCTTCCGGTTGTTATTGCCAGCGACCATCACGCCTGACAGGGTGCCTACGAGGAACGTGGCTATCGGGGTGATGAGATCGAAGAACGCTTTGTCGTTGGGGCTTTGCTCCATTGGCTGCGTAACGTAGATCAACGAGTAGAGCACAGCGCCCATTGTGAAGGCGAGGACTCCGGCGAGGGTGAGGCCGACTGCGAATCGGAGTCGAGCGTTGAGATCCTCGGGGGTGAGGCGGGTTCGGTCGCGGTTCAGCATGGTGCTGCGGGCCCGTAGATGGTGCTGCCGGTGACGCCTAGTGCCTTGTTTTTGGTGCGGAGCGTGGTCGGGGTAGGGCAGGTGGTTGGCGGGGCGATGACGAGGCCGGCGCAGGCTGGGGTGTTGGCGTTAGCAGGGTCTTGGCAGGGGTAGCGGTAGCGGTCACCGCAGGCGACGAGGATGGCGGCGAAAAGGATGGCAACGAAGGCTGTCCTGAACAACATGGGGGTAATCGTTGCACAAAGGCGAGGACTTTTCTACGGGCTAAGCGGCTTCGTAGGTGGTGATTGCTGTCGTGTTCCAAACGAGCTGGTTTGACGGTGTGCCGGGGTTGATTGTGATTGAGGCGGTGGTGCTTGCTGATGCTGGCGCAAACATGGTGATGTCAAAACGGGAGTAGCCTGTGCCGATGGTTGTGCCTGCTGCGCCGGCTGCTTTGATGCTGAACGGGAAGTTCGTCATCGTTGTGGGGTATTGCGCTACAGCAAACGTTGCTGTGAAGGATGCCCGCGCAATGACAATGGACCCAAGCTTGATGTAAGCCGATGCGTTGTTTGTGATCGTGGCGACGCCGCCGAGCTGCCCAGTGAGGCCTGGCGTGAAAGTTGTCCATGCGCCGAGAGCTGCGATCTGATCGGTGGCGGTGATTGTGACGACGCCTGCGGCTCGGTCAATGGTCACCCGCGATCCTGCGACAATACCATTCACTACGTTGGTGTTGAGAAAGTCCTCCAACACGCGGTCGCGGGTCGACATGTCGTCCAGTAACTCGTCAACCTTCTGTTTCTCGCCGAGCCGGCCGAGGGCGTTAGCGACGTCATCCCATTTAATCGGGTACTCAAACTGGGCGAACTGGTTGTTTTCCTGATTGTTGGCGGTCTGCCCTGGCCCTTGGCCGAGGCCCAACGCGACAAGGCTGCTGCCAGAGCCTGCGGGGCCAATGCCCGACGAACTGATGTTGGTGCCTTCGGAGTTGGCGTTGAACCTTTCGGTCACTTGTATTCCTCAATGACGGCCATGACGCGCCGGACCTTGACGCCGGAGAACGTGATCTGGATCTCGATCCCGTAGCCGTAGCCAGGGTTGTCGGGCCTGAAACGGTAGACACGGCCCATGAAACGGGTGCCGGTGCCTGGGATGTCGCTATTGGTGATGGATGTCGTCATGTTGGTAGACGACACGTCACCGACCGATACGGCAAGGTCCCCAATGGGATATTTCATGTTGGTGCGTACCGCGACGGAACTGGCCGCTGTGTAGGCGCTAGCAGTTTCCAGCTCGACTACTTCTACTTCCACGAATACGTCTTTGACGGTGATCGGGACCTGCGAACTGAAGTCGGATAGGAGCGCGGTAGCGGTTGACGGGGCGCGGGATGCTGTCTGGCCTGGTTCAAAGGTGGGGAGCTTGACGGTGTGGACGCCGACCTTGAGTGCCCCTGCTGTAGTTTTGCTGACCTGCATGACAAGGATGGGGCGTTGGATGGAGACGGTGCTCCGCGAAACGTAGGCGAGGCCTGGGTAGTAGGACAGTGTGCCGGTCGCTGGGGTGATGCCAGTGACGTTCGGGATCTGCGTTTTCGTCCAACGGTTTTGCTGGTTGAGAAGCCACATTCTGCCGGACAGCGCGGTCGACGAGTCTTGGTTGGTGAGGCAAACCTGCAATGTTCCGAGGGGGCCTTTGGACATGTTGAGCTCTTGGGTCAACGTGCTGAAGCGTTGGAACATCATGGGGGTGACGCGGGCCCCGTTGACGGTGTACAGGTTGACGGGGTAGTTGACGGTGCCGGTGTCAGCGTTGAATACGACGCTGTTGTTCCATTCGGCGACGGGGTCGGTGGGGATGACGCCGAGGCCGTTGTTGATCTGGCGTACTGCTGCCGAGTAGGAGAGGACGCCGGTGACGGAGAACCAGCCGGAGGGTTTGCCGACGATCAGGTCGTAGTTGCGGGCAGTGATTGTCGAGATGGAATCTTCGGCGTATCCGATGATGATGTAGTTCGTGGCCGCCCATGTGGTGCTGAAAGCTGCTGCTCCGCTGAAGAACAGGTATGCGGAGGTTGTCCAGCCGATCATCCGGGCTCCCCAAATGACAAGGTTGGTGAGCCTCGTTTGGCCGGTCGCGGTCATGAGCGCAGTGATGTCAACGTTGACTTGGGTGCCAAATGTGCCGGTTCCACCAATGCCGACAAGCATGATCCGGTTGAGGTCGCCAGGAACGTAGATGTCAATGTTGGTGCTCCCCAGTTTGTTAATCATTACTGGGGTGGAGATAACAAAATCGGCAACGCTGCCTGCCAGCGTGAGGGTGAAACGGGTGACGGCGCTAGTCTCGGTGTTGATCGCATACAGGTAGGCAACTGACGCGGTTTTGGCGGTGAACACCATCATCCGGTCCAAGCAGGCCGGCTTGCTGATCTCAGTGAGGCCAGTGTTGTTTATCAGGCCCGAGGCGGTGTCGGTGCCGGTCAGGGTGAGCTGCGTTGGCTCGTACATCGGGATCAGGGTCGCGTCGTCCATAGCGACCGCCACGTTGTCGCCGGTGAACGTGTTGCGGGGCTGCTTCGTAGCTGACGGCCCAACATAGAAGCCGCCCGTGAAGTCGTCCCATTCGACGATGCGGGTAGCCATTACTGCCAGTTAGCGTAGGAGACGCGGGGCGCGACTTGGATCTTCCGGCCAGTTTTGCGTCGGACATCGTCCCGCATCCGGTTCATCAGATCGTTGGATTGGGCCATGTAGACAGCTGCGCGGCCCTCGTCTTGCCGGCGTAGGGCGCACAGGTACGCTCCGTAGGCGACGATCCACTGGTGGAGGAAGCCTGGCATGACCGGTTCTTGAGAATCTACGGTCATTTCGGGTTCGGTCTTGTAGTAGTACATGGTCGCCAGAATCATTTGGCTCGATGTCGGCGATATCTGCACCTGGTTGCCGACGATTGTCCACTGGTAGGGCCAGCCGGAGTAGTCGGCGGTGTTGATGAACTGGTTGAGGTCGACGTATGGGACGGGTTGGCCGTTGACGACAAGCTCTTTCGCTCGGACGAAGTCGCAGGGCAGTTCGGCAGAGTTGATGTTGGCGGGGAAGGCGAGTTGTTGGCTGGCGACAAGCCACGGCCAGTCTCGGGTGGTGACCATGACGTTCAGGGCGTCGGTGATCGCCTGGTTGACGACGGTGTCGGTGATGAGTCCGTCGCCGGAGGAGGGGATCGCTAACCGGTTTTTGATTTCGGTGCGGAGCTCGCCACGGTTCATGGGTCGGAGTCTACTCTTTTGAGGGGGCCGGCGTCTCTACATCGCGGTATATCTGGGCGATGTCAGCTGCATGGGTCGAGCTGATCTCGGCGACAAGTTGTTGTATCAGGCCGTTGCGTTGGCGTTGGGCGGTGTGGTTCCCGATGTGTTGCTTGTACAGCATTTTGGGGATGTGGGTCATGCGGGTGGCGAGGGCTGTGCGTACGCAGAGTTCGTAGTCGTCGGCTATGGGGAGGTCTGGG
>Ga0068876_10001157_pt1 | contig 20770 bp, 16 predicted proteins | sample NOAtaG_6_FD_66442 | JGI IMG/M metagenome (GOLD analysis project Ga0068876, IMG submission 66442) | Freshwater lake microbial communities from Lake Erie, under a cyanobacterial bloom - NOAA_Erie_Diel5S_2200h metaG | ecosystem: Environmental > Aquatic > Freshwater > Lake | place: USA: Ohio, Lake...
CCACCCACACCTGCGTGGCGGAACGACACGCAGAAGACCTCTTGTTTTGTGTGCCTTCCGTGCCGAAGTCGGGCTACAACAGGCCACCACGATGCAGCGAGTCCCGACCCTCCGTGCGCTTCTCCTCCTGAGCCTCTCCGCTGCCCTCGCGGGCTGCCCCGGCCCCGAGCCGGAAGCCGACACGGGCGGCGGAAGCGACGCGGGTCCGACGTCGGACACGCCGGGGGCCGACGCCTCGGGCTCCGACGCGCCGGTCGGCCGCGACGCGCCCGTTCCCGACACGGTGCCCATCCTCCGCAACCCGCTGCCCAGCGAGACCGACGCGAACCTCGCGATGATGTCGCTGCGGATCATGGGCGCGCCGGAGTCGGGCTCGACGCGCGTGCTCTGCAACGACTGCCACGATCTGACGCGGGCGCAGATTCGCTACTGGGCGACGGCGACGATCGCAGCGAGCACGGGCTGCGTGGCGGACCCGACGCTGGCCGGCGGCGACGCGGCGGCGACCGAGGTGGTCAACTGCATCCGCGGCGGCGAGGCCGGGCGGTACAACCCGGACAACCTCGGCATCTTCTCGACGGCCGCCGACCTGGACTGGTTCCGCTACGTCTTCGCGAACGGCGCGGGCGCCTCGTGGGAGACCGAGCACTCGACGTTCCTCGACGAGGCGGGCATGCCGCGCGACTACCCGTCGCTCACCCAGCCCGAGTTCGACGTGCTCGCGGAGTGGTTCCTGCGCGGCGCGCCGATGGCCGACTCGATCCTTCCGGCGGAGACCCGCCCGACCGAGTGCGTGCCGGAGGTGAACCCGGACGTCGCGGCCTACGTGGCGGAGCGTGAGACCAACAGCTGGACGACCGCGAACGCCGCCGCTGGGATGCTCATGTACGGCTGCGCGGGCGCGACGAACGCGCTCGGCTGCCTCGCCGACGAGACGCTCGCCTCGAGTACGACCTACGGCGCGAACTGGGACGACGTGACGACGCCCGACGCCATCGCCGGCACCACGAACCGCGTGCTCTTCGAGCTGGACTACACCTCCGCCTACTGGACGCGCTCGTCGTCGGACGGCCGCTTCGTGTCGAACGGCGCGACGAGGGCTCCGAACCTGCGCTTCATCGACCTCGCGGGCGGCGGCACCGGTCCGCTCACCGGCCGCGTGATCGGCGGCAGCGCGAGCTACGACCCGTTCTTCTTCCCCGACGACTCGGGCTTCCTCGTCCAGGGCTCCGGGCCCCGTGTGTGCGAGATGCGGGTGCTGACGACCGGCACCCCGACGATGCTCAGCTTCCGCGAGGCGGGCTGCTCCTCGGGCGGAGCCATCGACCTCTACGAGCACCTCGGCGCCTCGCTCGGCGGCGGGGACTACTGGGCCATCGACTCGGTGGGCGCCGGCATGTACGCCGAGTACGACCCGGGGAGCCTGTCGACCCGCACCAACCCCGAGGCCTCGTTCTCCTCGAGCGCGCGCTCGACCGTCCGCTTCCTCACGAACGACGGCTCGGCCTTCTCGGTCGGGGGCTCGGCGATGGTGACGCACCCCTACGAGGGCGACGCGGTGATCTCGCCCGCGCTCGGCCTCATCCTCACCCGTCAGGCGGGCGCGAGCGGCCAGCTCGGCTTCGTCCTGCGCCGCGTGAGCGTGAGCGGCAGCGGGGCCAGCCGCACCATCTCCACCGTTCCGGTGGGCCGCTACTGCATCAACGGCGGCAAGCCCGGCTTCTCCTACGACGAGCGCTTCGCCGTGCTGCACCACTACATCGAGAACACGGACGCGGACGCGCGGATGCTCGGCTTCACCGGCGCGAGCGACCCGGGCTTCGCGCCCTACCGCACGAACGGCGGGGCGAACATCTACCTGGTCGAGTTCGCGACCGGCGACATCCACCGCGTGACGAACATGGCGCCCGGCCAGTTCGCGCTCTTCCCCCACTTCCGCTCGGACGGTTGGATCTACTACCTCGAGCGGAGCGGCACCGGCCCCGAGCACGTCGTCGCGAACGACGCAGCGCTGCGCCTGCCCTGAGCCACCCCTTGAGCGCGCCCTCGACCAGCACCGAGCGCGCATCCACCGGCCACGGCGCCGCCCGACTCCCTCGGGCGGCGTTCGTGCTTGGGGCGCTGCTCACCGGCTGTCCTGCGCCGCCGCCGAGCGCCTGCGAGGGCCTCGGCGCGGGCGTGGAGGCCGCCGTCTCCGAAGACCGACGCCTGCTCGGCGAGGCCGACCCGTACCCCGCGGACGGGATGCTCGAGGCGCGCTGGGAGGCGCTCCGGACCTCGCAGCGCGCGCGCCGCGCGATGGCCTGGGAGGTCGTGGCGCGGCTCGTCGCGCCGGTGGCGCTGAGCGAGGCGACGGGCGTCACCGGCGCGGTGCCGCGCTTTCGCACCTGGTACGACGCCGCGGATCTGACCCGCATCTTCCGGCACGCCTACGAAGGGCTCGGCAGCGATGGCCGCGCCGCTGGCCGCCGCTTCACCGAGCCCGAGCTCGACGATGTCTTCGGCTGGAGCACGCGGGCGATCCTCGAGGTGCCGGGCTGGAGCCTCGACCGCTTCGCCGCGTATGCGGCGAGCATCGACGAGGAGGTCGAGCTCGGCGGCGTCGGCGGCCTGACCCGCATCGCGATGAGCCCGGATGCGACGCGGCATCTCATGCGGAGCTACCCCGACATCCTGCGCTGCTTCGCCGAGGGCTCACCGCCAGCCTTCGTGGACGGTGAGCCCGGCTCGATCCGCCTCGCTCGCGAGCCCATCGCCCTCGGGCCGTGCGCGGCCCGCTCGGTCGGCCCCTACTTCGTCGCGACCGGCGGACGCCTCGAGGCCCGCTTCGAAGCGGCCGCAGGCAGCGGCCTGGGGACGCTGCGTGTCCTGAGCGGGACGAGCGTCGGCACGGGCACCGAAGTCTGCGTCGGCACGACCGCGGAGCCCTGCGAGGCAGAGGGCCCGGGGCCCTTCGTCGTCGAGGTCGCGAGCGAGACGATCCTGGCCGGCGCGCTGGTGGTGACGCACACGGCGCCGGACGTCGCGCCGGTCGGCTGCCTCGATGGCGCCTTTCCGCTCGGCGCGGCGACGGTCGCCGCGGAGTGGCGGCGCGCCGACTTCGATCCGCTGCCGACCTACGACACGTCGGCGGCGGCCATCGCCGGCCACATCACCTCGAGCGGCGCGACCTGGACCCCCGCGGGCGAGGCGATGCCTTCGCCGGACGAGATCTACACGATGCGCGTGCCGGCGGGCTCGACCTTCTGGCTCGCGGGCCTGCACATCCGCACGCGCGAGCTGCGCCACTGGGTAAACATCACGCTGTGGTGGTCGCCGACGCCCGACGAGACCTTCGGCGCGGACCGCTCGGCGAGCGTCGAGGCGCTCGGCGCGCCGTGGAACCAGTACGCGATGTGCGTGACGATCGAGGACGTCGAGCGGGATCCCGATCCGACCGGCGGCGCGGAGGACCCGGGCCTCGCGGCCGCACTCGAGGCGGTGAACGAGTCGGTGCTCGGCTCGTCGTGGTGCAGCAACCCGTACATCGACGGAGCGCCGGGGCTCGTCCGCTCGAACTGCGTCGGCTGCCACCAGCACGCCTTCACCGGCGTTCGGCCGGGCGAGACGGTCATGGACGAGCTGCGCTACCCCGACCTCGGCCGAACGTTCGTGCGCAACAACGTCCCCGCGGACGGCTTCTGGGGCATCGACGCGGGCGACGACATCGCGGCGATGATGCAGGAGACCGTCGACTACTGGGCGGGACGCTGAGCGCAACGCAGGGTTGCGCTCGGCCGTCACACCGGACGTCACCGCGGCCCGCGCCGCGTGACGAAAAAGCTTGGAACCGGCGCCTGAGGGCGCTGTCCATGCTGACGGCGAACGCGAGGCAGCCTGGCACGAGCGGTGCTGAGGGACTTCGTGAGCGAGCGCGGAGGCGAGCGTGCGGAGACCGATCCCGAGGGTCCCTCCGCGCGAGCGCCCCCTTCCATCGACGAAAGGAGCTGCGACATGAACACGGCGAGCGAGATGGCGATCGAGATCGTGATGAGCTGGAAGGGCACGGTCCTCGAGACCGACCTCGTCTCGGCCGACCGGCCGCGGAACGTGTACGTGGGCAACGAGGGCCCGGTGCGCTTCCTCGTCCCGGTCGAGCACCTGAGCGGACGGCACGCGCTCGTCTCGTGCGAGGGCCCCCCCGGCGCGCTGCAGTTCGTGGTTCGCGCGCCTGCCGCGTCGGAATTGGCGGCGAGCCGCGACGGCGAGCCGATCGAGGGGCGCGAGATCGTCCTCGGGCCCGGCGTGCTCGCAGAGGTGCGCATCGGAGACCTGAGCTTCTTCGTGCAGCCCTGCGCCCAGCCGGAGAAGACGCCAGCGGCCCCGCTCTTCGATCTCGGCGCGGGCCGCTACGTCGCCGGCGTGCTCGCGGCGCACGCAGTGATGCTCGGCGCATTCTTCTTCCTGCCTCCGGCCGCGAGCGCGCTGAACCTCGACCGCCTGAGCCGCGAGGACGCGTACATCCGAGCCCACATCACCCCGCCGCAGCGCATCGACGAGCTGCTGCCCGCGGACGGCGGCGAGAGCATGGGCGAGGCGCGCAGCGACGCACCGGCCGAGGCGAGCGATGCCGGCGGCGAGGATCCCGAGCCACGGGTGGCGGGCGGCCGCGGCCGACCCGATGCCCGCTCGGTGCGGAGCCCGGCGCCGGTCACCGAGGCGACGGCCCGGAGCCTCGGGACGTTCAGCGCGATCGCGACCGCGTTCGATCACGCTGGCGCCGAGGCCGGCACCTGGGGCTCGCCCCTGCTCGACGGCGGCCCCGGTGGACCCGGTCTCTTCGCGGCCCTGCCGGGCGGCGGCGGAGACGGCTTCGGCGGCATCGACATGAACGGCACCGGCATCGGCACCTGCCGCCCCGGTGAAGTCTGCGGCCGCGGCACCATCGACGTTGGGCGCCTCTCGACCCGCGGCGGCGACGGCCCCGGTCCGGGCACCGGCTTGCCCATCCGCAGCGGACGTCCCTCCGCGGTCCCCGACTACGACACGGTCACCACCACGACCGGCGGCCTGGCGCGCGAGCTCATCCAGCGGACGATCCGGCGCCACATGAACGAGGTCCGCTTCTGCTACGAGCGCGAGCTCGCGAGCAACCCGAGCCTCGAGGGCCGCGTGGCCGTGACCTTCCTGATCGACGCGACCGGCACCGTGCGGCAGGCGAACGCCGCGGCAGAAGGAATGAGCAGCGTCGGCTCCTGCGTGGCGGGGGCGGTGCGCCGCTGGACCTTCCCCGAAGCCGAGGGACCGACCGGCGTGACCTACCCCTTCGTGTTCCAGTCGGGCAGCTGAACGGAGCGACGACGCGCGGACGATGCGGCCGGCGATCCCCGAGGGTCGCCGGCCGCGTTCGTGCTCGCCGCTGCGCGCGAACGCGGCCATGCTCCGCCCATGTCGTTCGGAAAGAATCCCTACGTCGCCAAGGCCCAAGCCGCCGAGCTGCTCGCCGAGCGCGCGCGCGACGAAGCGAGCCGCTCGCGCGCGCACCGCGAAGCAGCGCACGAGTGGGAGCGCGCAGCGGATCGCGAAAAGCCGGGCAAGCGCCACGACGAGTACCTCGCCGCCGCCGAGCGCCACCGGACCCTCGCCGAGGGCGTGGCCGAGACCGCCACCGAAGAGCGCTTCTTCGAGGCGCCCGAGCCCGACCCGCAATCGCTGAACTGAGGCCCGCGCGGAAGTCAGCGCACGCGGCGGATCTCGCTGAGCCCGAGCCGGTAGCGCACGGGGTCCTGGCCTGGCTCGAGCCCGACCCAGACCCGGAAGAGGCCGGGCTGCCAGCGGGCGCGCGAGAGCTCGAGGCCCTCGGTGTTGGCCGCATCGCACACGAACGTTCCGTCGGGGAAGAGCACGACGAGGGACAGCGGCGGAGAGCGACCGCTGGGCCAGCGCGGCGCGTCGAGGGGCACGACGTAGAGCTGGAAGAAGTCGAGCTCGTCGAGCAGCTCGACGGTGTGGGAGGGGGCGTGCGACACGAGCCCGTGGCACTCGCCGCCGAGCACGCCCGCGTCGATGCCCTCTTCCTCGGCCGGGAGCGCAGCGTCCCCGGCGAGGTAGCGTGGGTCGGGCAAGAAGCCGCGTCGGAGACGGATGCCATCGAAGCGGCCGCTCTGCGCGTCGACCAAGATGCCCGCATCGCGCGCGAGGTCGCGCTCGTCCCCGGCGTCTCCCCCGTCGGCCACGCCCGGTCGCATGCTCCGCATCTCGGTCAGCCGAAGCTGGTAGTCCGAGCGCTCTCCTGCAGCGTGCGTTCCGACGTACACCTCGACGCGGCCCCGTGCCCAGGTGCGCTCGACCGACGGGTGACGGCCGAAGCGGTCGTCGCTGCAGTGCCAGAAGCCCTCGGCGTCGCGCACCGCGAGCGCGAGGTCCCCGGGTCCTGTCGCGTAGAGCCGGAGAAACCCCATGCGCGTCTCGAGGACGAGCACGTGGCTCGGCGCATCGGCGAAGAAGCCCTGAGCGCACTCGGCCGGCTCGGGGATCGACAGCGGCGCCGCGCCGCTCGCCGTGCCGTGGAGAACCATGGGATCGGGCACGAAGCCGGTTCGAACGACGGTGGCCTCCGCGCCCTCCTGCGCCCTCGCGGCGCGCGGTGCGAGCGCGACCAGGGCGAGCAGGCACGCCGCCCGCGCGCCTCGGGCGGCCCGGTTCATCGCCGCGGCCCTTCCTGCTCGAAATACCGGGCGGCGTCGGAACGCATGAGGAAGAGCGCGAAGAGCACCTCGAAGCTCGCACGCACGAGCACGATCGCGCGGGTCGAGGCGGGGACCGCGTCGAGGAGATCGGTGCGGCTCTGGAGCACGACGACGCCCGCGAGGATCCAGCCGCCCGCGCCGATGAACGCGAGGAGGCGCGCCGCGTTGCGGCCCTTGTACGCGTAGTACGCGACCAGCATCGAGAAGAGCGCCTGCAGCGGCGGGCAGCCCGGCACGAGCAGCTCCTCGGGCTCCCAGCGGTAGAGCGAGAAGAGCGCGAGGCCCACCTCGATCACGAGCAAGAGGAGCAGGAGCTGGCTCGGCCCGCGGCTCGCTTGCGCTCCGACGTGAGGCGTCCCCCAGCTCTCGACGCTCGCGGCCCGGTGCTCGGGCGGCGGCAGCTCGAACTTCGGACGCCCACCTTCCCTCAAATGTCGAGCTCCTTCACGTCGAGCGCGTGCGTCTCGATGAACTCGCGCCGCGGCTCGACCTCGTCGCCCATGAGCAGGGAGAAGAGCTGGTCGGTCTGGATCGCGTCGGCGATGGTGACCTGCAAGAGCGAGCGGGTCTCCGGGTTCATCGTCGTCTCCCAGAGCTGCTCCGGGTTCATCTCGCCGAGACCCTTGTAGCGCTGGAAGTCCATGCCCCGGCGGCCGCGCGCGTCGACGAAGGCGACGAGGTCGTCGATGGGCCCGATCGGCTCGCTGCCGACCTCCTTGCCCGCCTCGTCGAGCGTGATGGCGAGGAAGGGCGGCTCGCCGAGCGCGCGCACGCCGCGCCAAATCTCGGCCAGCTGCGCCACCTCCTGCGAGGCGAGGACGTCGGCGTCGATGGTCGTGACCTTCGTCGAGACGCCGGCGCGGGTGCGGATGCGGATGCGGTGCGAGACCGGCGCCCCCTCGCCCGACATCGTCCCGCTCACGACCTCGACCTGGCTGGAGAGCGGCAACAGATCCGGCGCCCGCTCGGTGACGAAGGCCTCGATCGACTTCAGCGCGGCCTCGATGCGGGCCGGATCGGCGAGCGCGGCGGCGTCGAAGCCGCTCGCCATCGCGGTGCGCACGAGCCCCTCGAGCAGCACCGGCTCGGCGCGGCGCTCGAGGCTCCGCAGGATCCGCTTCCACTTGCCCATGTCGTCGAGCAGCGCGCGGAGCCGGTCGCCCACCAGCGGCACCTGCCCGGTCGTGGTGCGGACGAGCAGTCCGTCGATGCCCGCGTCGACCACGAAGCGCTCGAGCGCCTCCTCGTCCTTCAGGTACTGCTCGCGCTTCTTCTTGGTGACCTTGAAGAGCGGCGGCTGCGCGATGTAGACGTAGCCCTTGCGGATGGCGTCGGGGATCTGCCGGTAGAAGAACGTGAGCAGCAGCGTGCGGATGTGGCTCCCGTCCACGTCGGCGTCGGTCATGATGATGACGCGGTGGTAGCGGAGCTTCTCGATGTCGAAGTTCCCGTTCTGATCGATGCCGATGCCGAGCGCGGTGATGAGCGTCCCGACCTGCTCGTTGGACAGCATCTTGTCGAGGCGCACCCGCTCGACGTTCAGGATCTTGCCGCGGAGCGGGAGGATCGCCTGCGTCTTGCGGTCGCGGCCCTGCTTCGCCGAGCCGCCGGCGGAGTCACCCTCGACGATGTAGAGTTCGCTCTTGGCGGGGTCCTTCTCCTGGCAGTCGGCGAGCTTGCCGGGCAAGGACGCGGTGTCGAGCATGCCCTTGCGCTGGATCTGCTCGCGCGCCTTGCGGGCTGCGTCGCGCGCGCGCGCCGCGAGCACGATGCGCTCGACGATCGCCTTGCTCTCGCTCGGGTGCTCCTCCATCCAGGTCGCGAGGCGGTCGTTCACCACGCTCTCGACGATGCCCTTCACCTCGCCGGAGACGAGCTTGTCCTTGGTCTGGGACGAATAGCTCGCCTGCCCGTAGCGCACCGACACGATGCAGGTGAGGCCCTCGCGCGCGTCCTCGCCCGAGAGCGTGATGCCCTTCAGCTCCTTGAGGAGGTTGTGCTCGGTCGCGTACTGGTTGACGGTGCGGGTGAGCGCGGTGCGGAGGCCGGTGAGGTGCGTGCCGCCGTCGCGGTTGTAGACGTTGTTCGAGTACGCGAGCGTCTGCTCCTGGAACGACTCGCTCCACTGCAGCGCGACCTCGACGCCGACCTTCTCGCGCATCTCCTGGAAGTGGATGACCTCGGCGTGGAGCGGGGTGCGGGTGCGGTTCAGGTGCTTGACGTACTCGCGGATGCCGCCCTCGTAGGCGTAGCGCTCGCTCTTCTGCTCGCCCGACTCCTCGACGAGCTCGATGACGAGGCCCGCGTTGAGGAAGGCGATCTCGCGCACCCGGTTGTCGAGCACGTCCCAGCTGAACTCGGTGACCGACTTGAAGATGGTGAGGTCGGGCTTGAAGTGCACCCGCGTGCCGGTGCGCGCGGTCGTGCCCACGGCGGTGAGCGGCCCCTGCGGCTGCCCGCGCCGGTACTCCTGCTGCCAAATCTGCCCGTCGCGGTGGATCTCGAGCTTGAGCCAGTCGCTCACCGCGTTGACCGCCGAGACGCCCACGCCGTGCGTACCGGCCGAGACCGCGTAGCTGTCGTTGTCGAACTTGCCGCCCGCGTGGAGGATGGTCATCGCGAGCTGGGCCATCGAGACGCCGCGCTCGGGATCGATGCGCACCGGGATCCCGCGGCCGTCGTCGAGGACCGAGATCGATCCGTCGCCGTGGAGCGTCACCCGGATCGACTTGCAGTGTCCGGCGAGGTGCTCGTCCACCGAGTTGTCGACGACCTCCCACACGAGGTGGTGCAGCGCGGTGCCGTCGTGCACGTTGCCGAGGTACATGCCCGGCCGGACGCGCACCGCCTCGAGCCCCTCGAGGACGCGGATGGTGTCGTACTGCGCGGGATCGCGCGGGCCGGTGGAGTCGGTCTTGGCTTCGTCGGTCATGCGATCCTAGGGCGCCTCCGCGCCCGGTCGGGGGCGCGAGAAACGAGGCGGGAGACTAGTCCGCGCCCCCCGCGAGAGCAACCGCGAACGACCTGCGCAAGTGTCCGAAACCGCTCGACTTTTCTCGCGCGTTTCGCCCCCGCGGAGCCGGCCCGAGGGAGCCCCCGCGGGGCGCTCAGTAGACCTCGGGATCGCAGCCGGTCAGCAGGCTCAGCGAGGCGGCGCCGTCGGCCTCGACGCGGGCGCACGCCTCGGGGCAGAGCACGACCCGATCGGGCTCGAGCAGAAAGCTCGCGCCGTCGCACGCGGAGGCGTCGGCGGCACGCAGGAACACCTCGCTGCTGCCGCCGCTCGTGTAGCGGATCGCCAGCGTGTCGAGGTCGAGGGTCATGCCCATCGGCGCCTCGGGCAGGGCGAGCTCGCAGGCGACGCTGGCCCGCGCGATCGCGCTCTCGGCGATGCGACGGAAGACGGCATCGAAGCGGTCGAAGAGGCAGAGCGGGTAGCGGAGGCCGCCGGTGCGGATCGCCATCGATTGCAGCGCCGTCGGGTTCACGAACGCACCCGAGCACGAGCCGCTCACCAGCGGGGCTCCCGGCGCGTACGGCTCCTCGGGCGGGCTGTTGACGGTGAGCCCCACGAACGTGTGGTAGACGAAGCGATAGTCGCCGGCGGTGCCCCAGATCGCGGGCTCGCGCGCGACGAGCACCTCGTCGAACGTGCCGGTGTAGCCGGTGATCGCAGCGCCGGTGCCGCTGGTCGCGTCGGTGAAGTGGACGAAGACCTTGAGCGCGTCGTCGCGCAGCGCGGGGCGCCACACGTCGTAGGTGTCGAGCACCGGCCGGAACATCGCGCCGTCGCCGCTGCCGAGACCGATCGGGTTGCGGGTGAGCCGGCCCGTCGCCTCGAGCATCGGGAGCGCCGTCCGGCCGTTCCAGATGACCCGGTAGTCGATGCCCGCGGCCTCCATCGTGGTGCGGAAGGTCGTCTCCATCGCCGCGGCGACGCTGTCGCGGGCCGGCCCCATGGAGGCGGACTCGTCGGGCAGCACGATGGCGTCGATGGGCCGGCGGATCTCCACCGCCATCGACTCGACGGCCGCGCACACCGCGTCGGACGGAGGGACGTCGCGCGGAGGCACATCCGACGATGGTGCGTCGAGGGCCACGGGCGCATCGAGGTCCCCGCCGGCATCGGTCGGGCGAGCGCACCGACGGTCGCGGCAGACGAGACCAGGATCGCAGTCCTCCGACGAACGGCACGAGGGCCGCGGGGTCTCGCACGCCGAGGCGAGCAGGAGGAGCGCCAGCAGGACACGGGTGCGCATGGAAGGACCGTCGCAGCCGCCCTCTGGCCGCGTCAACGCGCGGCCGTGAGGAATCAGCGCCAGCGGCCCCGGCCGCTGCCCGCCGGGTCGGCGTAGGGTCCGCCGTCGCGGTCGGTGATGCCGGTGTAGCCGTGGCGCACGCGACCGCGTCCGTTGCCGGCGGGATCGGCGTAGGGACCGCCGTCGGAGTCGGTCACGCCCGAGACGTACCCGACGCGGCCGCGACCGTATCCGCCGGGATCGGCGTAGGGACCGCCGTCGGAGTCGGTGAGGCCGGTGTAGGCGGTGCGGCGCACGCCGCGCCCCGCGCCGGCGGGGTCGGCGTACGGGCCGCCGTCGGCGTCCGTCACGCCGGTGGCGTAGCCCGCGCCGCGACGCACGCGGAAGCAGCCGGGCAGGACGGTGGCGGCCGCGCCGCCGGCCGCGAGCGAGCCGAGGATGCCGAGCACCGAGCGGCGGCTGACCTCGCCGTCCTTGCGTTCGGTCTGGATGTCGGCGGGGTCGAGCGACTTCGTGTTCTTCTCGTCGTCCATCGGAGGTTCTCCCGTGCTGGAAGGCCGAGCGTAGCAGGGTCCCGCCAGCGCTCCGAGGCCCGCGTCGCAACGTCGTCCGAGCCGGGCTCTGGTAGGGTCCGCGCGATGCCCCGACCGACCCGTGTGCCCGAGGCCTTCCCGCTCCTGCAGGACCCGCCTTTTTCCCTCGACGGCACCCGCGCGCTCCTCTTCGTGCTGCCTGCCGATCCCGCAGCGCTCGCCGCGATCTGCGCCCGCACCTTCGGATGGGCCGCTCCGGAGCTCGTGATCGAGCCGGCCGCGCGCTCGGTGATCTGCGCCATCACCGACGTGGCCGCCGCGCGGGCGAGCGATCCGCGGCTCGGCTCGTTCGCCTACCAGGAGGCGACCTTCTTCGTGCCGGTGAAGGGGACACGGGGCGGCGTCCCGTTCTTCGGCCTGCACGTGCCGTTCATCTATCCGACCGAGGGCCTCGCCATCGCCGCCGGCCGTGAGATCTACGGCCTGCCGAAGAAGCCCGCGCGCATCGTGTTTCCCTCCGAGCGCGAGCTCGAGGCGGGCGCGCGCGTCGAAGTGCGGGCGCTCTGTGCCGCGCGCTTCGACGGAGCGCCGTGGCAAGAGCGGGAGCTGCTCCGCGTCACGACCGCGCCGCAAGGCTTCGCCGCGGCGCTGGCCGACGACGTGCTCGACGCGCTGGACGCGGTCGTCGGTCCGCTGCGGCTTCCCGGACGCTTGCTGCGACAAGACCTGGTGCAGCTCAAACAGCCGGCGGACGTGGGCACGGGCGGCGTGCCGCCACGGGTGCTCTCGAAGCAAGTGGTGCGCGTCGAGGCGCCGATTCGCGCGCTCTCGGAGGTGCGCCAGCTCGCGCCGAGCCAGGTCGAGGTCGAGGTGGCGGACTGGGCGAGCGAGCCGATCCGCTCGACGCTCGGCCTGCCCGCGACGCTGAGGCCGAGCTTCGCCGCGAGCCTGACGATGGACTTCCGCTTCGAGGCCGGCGAGGTCTGGGTCGAGCGCCCGACCGCGACCGCGCCGGCGGCGAAGAAGAAGGTGATCGTGCTCGGCGGCGGCGTCGCGGCGATGGCGGCCGCGCATGCGCTCACCGACACCGAGGCGCGGCGCGAGGCGTACGACGTCCGGTTGCTCTCGGAGGGCCACTACCTCGGCGGCAAGGGGGCCAACGTGCGCGATCCCGCCAAGAACGAGCGGATCGAGGAGCACGGCCTGCACGTGATCTTCGGCTTCTACCACAACTTCCTGCGGCTCTTTCGCGGCGTGTTCGCCGAGGCGAACCGTCCGCTCGGCGTCGTTCCGCGGACCTTCGCCGAGGCCTTCGTGCCCGAGCCGGAGATCGTCTTCGCCGATGGCGCGGACGCGTGGCGGGTACGCTTTCCCGAGACCCCCGACACCTGGGGCGCGGGCCCCAACGAGCCCGCGGAGCTCGTGAAGGCGTTTCAGACGCTGCTCGAGACGATCACGGGAACGAGCTTCTCGATGCTCCTCGGTCTCGTGAAGGGCGGCGCGAAGAACCCGGTGCAGAGCCAGGTCATCAAGTTCGCCGTCGTCCTGCTCCGCGGCCTCACCGAGGACGTGGTCCTGAAGGGCAAGACCTGGGAGGAGCTCGACGCGATCGACTTCCGCGCCTGGATGATGGGGCACGCGCCGTTCTTCGGTTTCGGCGACCTCGAGTGGAGCGCGATCATGCAGGTCCCCTACGACGGGATCTTCGCCTACGAGGGCCCAGATCAGCGCAAGCCCGTGCTCGGCGCGGGCATGGCGGCGAAGATGCTCGTGAAGCTCGTCACCGACTACGAGCAGGCGCCCTACCACGTGATGACGAGCGGGATGGGCGAGGCGGTGGTCATGCCGCTCTACGAGGTGCTGAAGGCGCGCGGCGTGCGAATCGAGATGTTCTGCCGCGTGACCGAGATCCGCATGGCGGGGCGCCGCGTCGACGAGATCGTCATCCAGCGGCAGGCCCGCGTGCTGGCCGGCGACGACGCCTACGATCCGGTCGTGCACGTGAAGGGCACGCCCTGCTGGCGGCGTCACCCGGATCCGGCGCAGCTCGATCCGGCCTCACCCGCGCTGCGCGAGGATCCCTTCTCCGATGCCTCGACCGCATCGATCGGGGCGCCGATCACGCTGAGGCACGGCGTCGACTTCGACTGGGTGATCTGCGGGCTGCCCGCGCCGGTGACGGCCCACGTGCTCCGCGGGCACGCCGGGATCCCGCTGCTCGAGAACGTCGCGAAGCTGCCCACCGTCGCGACGCTGCATGCCCAGCTCTGGACGCGCGACGCGCTGCAGGATCTCGGGTGGACGAAACCTTGGGGCGGCGGCGGGAGCAAGGTGGTCGGCGGCTTCCGGCAGCCGCTCAACTCGATGCTCGACAGCGAGCACGTGCTCGGCCGCGAGGACTGGGGCGCGGACGGTCCGCGCGGTCTGCTGTACGCGTCGGGGCCCTTCGGCGCGGGCTGGGCGACCGACCCGGAGAAGCCGGCCGAGCGAGCGGCCGCGCAGGCGGCGGCCGAGGCCGAGGCCCTGACCTGGGTGCGGGACGAGCTCGGCAAGCTCCTGCCCGACGCCGAGGTGGGAGGACGCTTCGATCTCGAGCGACTGCACGCCCCGAGCGCTCCTGCGGCGCCGATGCAGGACCAGTACGTGCGCTGCAACGTCGACCGGAGCAGCCGCTACCTGCTCATGAAGCCGGGCACGCTGCGCCTGCGGCCGCGGCCTTCGGACGCCTCGCTCGCGAACCTGCGCTTCGTCGGCGACTGGACCCGCAACGGCATCGACATCCCGTGCATGGAGGGCACGGTCACGAGCGCGCTCCAAGCGGTGGCCTCGATCACCGGCGAGGACCTCGACATCCTGTTCTGAGCCGGCGCGGCCTCACTCCTCGCGCTCGTCGGCGTCGCACTCGTACTCGAGGCGGCGTCGGCGCTCGTAGCTGGTGCGCTCCTCGCGGGCTCCGTCGGCAGGGCTCGCGAGGTGCAGCTGGCCCGAGTCGTCGAGGCTGCTGCCGCCGGTGGGCTCGGAGCCGCTCGGCTCGAGCGCGCCAGGCAGGTCCGAGGGCAGCGCCATGCGGCGCGCGGACTCCGCCGCGCTCGGGCCGTGTCCGGCGCGGACGGGCACGCTCGAGACTCCGTCGAAGACGATGCGGTAGGCACCTTCGCCGCAGTGGCCGCGCATGTGCTGCTCCGCGGCCTCGTGCGCCGGGCCCTCGTCCCCCGACAGCTCGAGCAGGCCGCCCTCGTCGTCCTGCACCACCACGCGGATCCCGCCGCCGCAGCCGAGGAGAAAGAGGCCGAACAGCAACGTGGTGCGCACCCAGGACCTTGGGACGCGAAAGCGCGCAGGTCGAGCGCGCTTGGGGTACGATGACGCGATGCGCTGGTGCTCTTGGCTGCTCGCGACGCTGCTCGTCGCCGGATGCTCGTTCGATCGGCGGCCGCTCCCGACGCCGCAGCCCGACGCGGGCGCGCTCGATGGCGGCATGGACGCCCCGAGCGAAGACGTGCCCACGCCGCCCGATGCCGGCGAGCTCGACGGCGGAACCGATGCGCCGATCGACCCAGGGATGGATGCGCCTTCCGACGCGGGCACGGACGCGCCGCTCGATGTCCCGGCCGATGCGCCGCTCGATGCGCCACTCGATGTCCCGGCCGATGCGCCACTCGATGTCCCCGCCGACGTCCCGCTCGATGTCCCCGCCGACGTCCCGCTCGATGTCCCCGCCGACGTCCCGCTCGATGTTCCCACCGACGTCCCCGCCGATGTGCCGCTGGATGTCCCGCTCGACGTTCCCACCGACGTGCCGGCGACCATGCCCGACGCCGGGCCGACGTTGCGGGGCTGCAACGCCATCTACGGCAGCGTCGCGGGCTACAACCTTTGTGCGGAGCGGGCCACGGAGTGCGAGTTCTACCGAAGCGAGTTCCTCGGCAGCGACAACTGCACCTCCGTGTGCAGCTCGCGCGGCGGCGTAGCGCTCAGCTGCTTCAACAATGCGACACTGACGAGGTGTACCCGCGGGTCCGCCGTGAACTGCTCCGACGACTTCTCGGACGAGATCTGCATCTGCTCGCGGATCCCGTAAGCGCCACGGAGGAGAAGGGATTCGAACCCCTGGTGGGTTGCCCCACGGCGGTTTTCAAAACCGCTGCCTTCGACCACTCGGCCACTCCTCCAAGTCCACGATACGAATCAGCCGACGCTAGCACGGGGTGAGCGCGCGGGGGGCGCATGCGGGCGCTCGATGTGGCGGTTCCGTGGAGTGTTCCTCGCGCAGGGTCTGGGCTGCATCGACGCGCGAGGACGGCTCAGCGACTTCGCGTTCGAGCGGCCTCCGCAGCACGCGCTGCGCCACGACGACCCTCGGGACGCGCGCACTCGGCAACGACTTCGATGGACGGCTCGCGTGGGGTCCGCTCGACCGCCGCCTGCGGAAGCGCTGCGTCGGTCCGGGCTCGTACGCTTGGCGTGAGGGACACGTGCGCGGTCCCGCGATGCCCTTCGAGGACCGGCTCTGGCTCGACCCGCTGGATGGGCCGAGCGCGGACTTCCCGCTGGCTGCGATCGAGGCGGGTCGGCCGCGGCGCCGCGATGACGGGTAGGCGATCCGCGCGCCCTCTGCACGAAGCTCTGGCCCGCTGCTGCGCAGCCGCGGCGTCTTCGCGCGTCGCCTGTCAGTTCGTGGCGGTGGGCGCGTCTGCCTGCCCACGCGCCTTCATGACCTGACCCTCCCGCCCCGCTCTCGACGAGCCCCTGGCCCAACGGACCCGCGCACACGGCAGTCGTGTGTCCGGAGCCCAGCGAGGACGCTCATGTCGAAGAAGCACAGCAGGGGAATCGATCTCGAGCCCGGCGCGAACATCGCCCTCTATGCCCGTCTCGTGAACGGGTGCGCGAGCCCGTGGCACGTGGCCGCTGACGCCCTCGCGCTCGAGGGCGGGCTGCGTCCGCGTTTCCACGCGGAGGCCGCGCATCTCGCCGCCGCGTGGGACGCGCGCGGCACCCACCTCGACCACCACGAGCGCATCGAGTTCGGCGTGCTCGTCGAGGGGCGCGTCGAGCGCGTCGCTCAGACCGGCCTCGCCGGCCGCGTCGTGGGCGCGATGCGCGCGGTCGCGCCGGTCGTGCGCCGCAACCTCATCGGGGGCGCCCCGCGCCTGGCCCGCTTTCGCTGGCCGAGCTGCTGAGTGGGGGCCGTCGCCCTCCCCGCGCTGCGGGGAGGGCACGCCGGCCCGGGTACGAAGTCGTCCGCCGGTCAGGGCAGCAGGACCTCCGACCGGCACGGCAGCCGCTGCGTCCACACGATCTCTGCTCCCGCGCGCCTGCGTTCGGTGACCGGCACGAACGCAGACGCGGGGAGCGCGTGCTTGGCGCAGAGCCGTCGCACGGCCTTGCACATGTCGCTGCGCAGCTTGTTGAGCGATCGATCGAGCTCGCCCGCGGCGGTCGAACTGGCCCGGCTGGAGCGCGGCGAGGAGAAGGCCGCGATGACCCGATGCTTCGACATCCCAAAGAAACCGAAGCGCCCCACGAGCTCGACGAAGGGGTGATCCTCGGGGCCGTCGGTCGCACGCGCCGCGCGGAGGCACGTCTGCCCGCGCTGGTGGGCGAGCGCGAGTGCCGCAAGAGAGAGGAGAACCGGGAGACTGACTCGCAGCTCGTCGGGCTTCCGGTTGGGCCAGACGATGGTTCCGATCGGCCACTCGGCGCGCAGGTCGAAGACGAGCGTCGGCATCGAGGCCGCATCGATCGCCGCCTGGCCGCGCTCGAGCATCCCTCGGTACGAGCCGACGTGGTCGGCCAGGAGCCCGCCGATGCGCGGGATCGGCACGTCGACCGCATCGACGACGACCTCCGCGGGGCGGACCTGCTGGCTGCGGCCGAGCCGGAGCGGTGTTTGGTCGGGTTGGGTCGGAAAGAAGAAGCGCCCGGCGAGGTCGGCCGCGTGCTTGGGAGCGTAGCGGACGTCGACGAGGTGATCCTGCGGGCGGGCGAGGTACTGCGCGATGAGCGTCGTCGCGACGGTGAGCGTGCGGCGGCTGCCGCCGATCAGGGCGAAGACCACGGGCTTGTCACCGGCTTCGACGATCGCCGCGCGCGCCTCGGCGAGGGCAGCGTCGTAGAACGCTTCCGCGTCGCGCTCGTCCGCGTCGTCCTCGAGCGGCGCGCCCTCCGCGCCGACCGGCACCCGCACCCGCACCTGCCGGCGCGGGAGCACCGTGCGATCGAGCTCGCCGTGCAGCAGCGCGAGCCCGGCTCTGGGCGCGAGCAGTTCCTCGTCGAGGTAGCGCTGGCCCGCGGCGAACGCGACGAGACGCGCCGCGCGCACGCGCAGCCCTCGCCGCTCGTGCAGCGCCCAGACGAGGGAGACGAGGTGGGCGGGGTTCGATCCGATCGGCGCGAAGAGCACGACGTCGGTCGGGGGACGCGCTCCCTTCTTCGGCCCGCGTGGTGGGATGGGCTTGCGCTTCATGGGACGCGGGAAGCTTACCGATTCCTCCATGCGGAGGGATCGCAGCCCAGGATGGGTGACGTCGTACCAACACGAATGCGACGCGGAGGTGGATGATGTGGGTGCACACGAAGGATGGTTTCTACAGCGTGGTGCGGAAGCCGGGCGAGACGCGCTTGACGGTGCGGGCGCGCGCGGCTGCGGATCTCGAGCGGCTGCGCGACCGGCACTTGCCAGAGCTCGGTGAGGTGCAGGCGGGCGGCGGGACGGACTACCCGTACCGCGCGCGGGTCGACGAAGCGGCCTGGGTGCGGGCGCTCGCGTCGATCGTGGCCGACCTCGACTACGCGAACTTCAAGTCCGAGGTGGCGGCCTCACTCGGCGCGCCGCGGGCCGCGGTACTCGGTGAGGTCTGGACGGCACTGCAGGCCGTCTCGCGGATCGAGCGCGACGCCGCGCCTGCTGCCGCCGACGCCGACGCCGACACGTACGGCGGCGTGCTCGTCGACGACGCGGGCCGGGTCCTGCTCCGCGAGCCTCGCGGCCACTACGGCGGCTACACGTGGACCTTCGCGAAGGGACGCGCCGAGCGCGGCGAGCGCCCGGAGGCGGCCGCGCTGCGCGAGGTCCGCGAGGAGACCGGGATCGAAGCGCGCATCGTCGGACGGATCCCGGGCCGCTTCGCCGGGGACACGACGACGACGGTGTTCTTCCTCATGCAGCCGGTGCGGGACCACGGTGACTTCGACCGCGCCGAGACCTCCGCCGTCGCGTGGCTCGATCCCGACGAGGCCCGCGCGCGGATCGGCACCAGCCGCTCGAGCCGTGGCCGCGCGCGGGACCTCTCCGTGCTCGACAGCGCTCTCCGAGCGCGGCAAGCCAAGGGATCGCGATGATGGAGCAGAGCGAGATCGCCGTCGGCGCGGTCGTCGAACACGACACCCTCACCGCCTGGGGCCCCGGGAAAGTCGTGGGCCGCGATGCCCCGTATTTCTGGGTGTTCTTCCCCTACGACCGCGCCCCCACGGAGCACCTCACCGTGCGCAAGGCCAAGCGCTTTCTGCTCGCGGAGGCGAGGCGGTTCACGCTGCGGCCGGACCGCAGCGACGCACTGCTCGCGAATCTGCAGCCGGCGGAGCGACGGCAGGACGACTACGTGCTTCCCGAGGCCGGCTTCTCGCTCGAGGCGGCCCGGGTGAAGTTCCTGAACCTCTTCCCGGGTGGCTTCGCCGGGGAGGCGTACTTCGGCGACGCCAAGCGCGGCGAGCGGGCCTACAAGGTCGCCGCACACGAGCGCTTTGCCGCCGAGCTCGGCGGAGGACGCCTCGAGGCGCTGCTCGCCGCGGGCGACGTGGCCGAGGCCGCGCGGCGCGCGAAGTCGGTGGTAGGCGCCGTGAACCTGCTCTCCCCCTACGAGAGCATGGCCTTGGCGGACGCCCTGCAGGACGACGCCGGCGCAGGCGCGTACCTCGGTGCCCTGGCGCGTCTGCTCGCCGCACCGGAGTTGAATGCCGCGTCGTTCGAGGACTATCTCGCCGGGTTTCGGGCCCTGCGACAGGTCGGCGAGGCGCGCGTGCACTCGTGGGTCGTCTGCACGGCCCTTCCCTTCCTCGCCCAGCCGCATCGGTTCATGCACCTGAAGCCCAGCGAGACGAAGGCGGCGCAGCGACTCGGCTTCGACCTGCGCTACGACGCGATGCCGAACTGGACCACCTACGGGCAACTGCTCGCCTTTGCCGGCTGGCTGGCCGAACAGCTCACGGACCTCGGGTGCCGCGACATGATCGACGTGCAGTCCTTCGTCTTCGCCACCTGCGGGGGCTACGACCCGACACCGGAGAAGAAGGCGAAACACGGGGCGAAGGCGAAGCCCCCGAGCATGTAGCCGGTCGGCGCTGGAGCGCCGGGCGCTCCTCCAGGCAAACTGCGGCGTAGTGTGCAGGCCGAGGAACAGCGCATGAGCACTTCCCATCTGTTCGTCACCCGAGGGGATCTCACCCGCCTTCGAGCGGACATCGTGGTGATTCCCACCAGCACGGAGGCGCAGGGGACGGGCAAGACCATCTCCGCCGCCATGCAGCGGTGGGGCGTGGAGGCCATCAACGACCTGCTCCAGCGTGCTCGTCCGAACCTCACGGACGCGGCCGGTTCGGCCGCAGGCTCCATGCTTCGTGGGGTGCGTGAAGACGACCCGCGAGGTGTCGTGCTGGTCGCCACCGTCCAGAGCCAGACCGACGGCGCCATCGTGGAGCAGGCCGCGCGGAACGCGATCGCCGAGGCGCTTAGGCTGCTCGCGGCACCTGAGGTGGCCGGACGACCTCGCCTCGGTCCCAAGGGGCCCGGCGAGGCTTTCCCGGCACGGGCCCTCATCGCGATCGGCGCGCTCGGGACCGGTGAAGCGCGGGGAGAACAGCGCCGCGGGCTGGCGGCGGCGCAGGTCCGCGGCATCCGGCAGGCGCTCGACAAGCGCGACCGGGACATGGTCGACGTCGATGTGGTGCTGGTGGCGTGGGACGACGACCTGTGGGCGACGTTCGTGGAGGCCCGCGACGCTGCGCATCCGACGGAACTCGGCGACGAAGAAGCGGAGATCGTCCAAGCCATTCGGAGCGACGCGTGTGTGCTCTTCGTCGGCGCCGGTCTGTCCAGGGGCATGGGATTGCCGGACTGGCAGGAACTGACTACGCAGATGGGGCGCATCGGGCAGCCTGCAGGCCAGTCGGAAGAATACCCGAACGTCGCCGAGCACTATGTCCAACTCCATGGCGCCCAGGCCCATCACGCCCTGATACGGGACCTGTT
>Ga0068876_10001164_pt1 | contig 20732 bp, 15 predicted proteins | sample NOAtaG_6_FD_66442 | JGI IMG/M metagenome (GOLD analysis project Ga0068876, IMG submission 66442) | Freshwater lake microbial communities from Lake Erie, under a cyanobacterial bloom - NOAA_Erie_Diel5S_2200h metaG | ecosystem: Environmental > Aquatic > Freshwater > Lake | place: USA: Ohio, Lake...
CAGAATATCAAAATAAATACGGATTAGTTGTCCAGGGAAAGCAGTATGCCGCCACATCATTAAGTGTTTTGGAACCGAATACGAATTTAGATGGTTCGCCCATAGAGCATGATGTTTATGAATTAATCCGTAAACAGCTTAGAGATATGGGTATGATTCAGCAAGCATCAGGATTTGGATTAACTCCTACCAGCAAGAATGAAACATATGCATATGTTTATGTAATGAAAATTCTTACAAGACTAATTAATGCATATTTGCAAAAATTAGGTAGCGCACTTTATACTCCTAATTCTCCATATATCAATAAAGCTAAAGAAGTATTTAATGGAGCGGCGCCGGTACTATTTCGAGGAAATTATCTTGGCGAAGTTGATGGGAAAGCACTCAAGTCTTCAAAAGCTAATATAGATCTAGCATATGAAGGAACAGGAAATACTCGTAAAATTAAGACTGTCCTTAATGTGCGTATGCCATCGCAAAAATCTCCAAGTGGATTTGCATCATCACAAGGTGGAACTACTTTATTTAAAAATCCATCTCAAAAAGGGGCTATGACTCCTCTTACATACATGACGTTACACGATTTTTTATTCCCATATAATTCTCTTTATTCTGGAGTTGGTCGACTTGTACTTGTTTTAACTAAAACTGGATATCATTTGAAATTTAAAGTATCGGATCTTGTTAAAATGCCATCGCCAAAACGAGCCGCCGCAGTATTCGAAGGAAATGCAGATGATATCGAACTCACAGACGCAGACTTTGAAGAATACGATGCTAACTTTGATATACCTAAAAACGGATCACTCGAAGATAGTATGGGTGACCTAACAGTAGATCCTACTGCGCCTCCAGTAAATTTTACTGGAGGTAATCAACGAGCTAAATCTTCAGTGATGGCAAGCGAATATATGAATATTTAAATACTATTTTTACAAAAAAATATACTATTTTTACAAAAAAATATACTATTTTTTTGTGAAAATATTTGACACAGATCCGCAAGTCATTCGTATTCGTATCTAAATGACGTGTTTACGATAACTTAATTCGTTTTACCACGTATTCTTCATCGGAACTCGTATCTACTTCTATTCTGATTTTATCACAAATAGTGATTATTCTCTTCAATGCAGATTTTTTTAGTTTACCATTAGATCGTGTATCCGTGATAAAATCCGTATAATATTTTAAAGCTAATGATAAATCCGCCTTAATCTCATTCTTTCCATTATGATATACCGACGCTAACATAAATAACGCAGTGATATTATTTGATTGTGATAAATACTGGACTGCTTTTTTCGTATCAGTATTTATACACATTAATGCTGTTTTAAAATATGCATTATGGTAACCTTGTTTTGCTGCTTCTTGATACCATAATAATGCATTTTCATTTTCTTGCTTGCATTCGTAATACAGTCCCAAAATATATTGAGATTTTAAATGTCCTTGTTCTCCTGCTTTTCGATACATTTCAACAGCTTCTTTTATTTTTTTGTCTTTTTTGTATTTTTCGGCAACTATAAATTGATATTCAGGAATCCCCTCATCTGCCAGATTCATACATAAGTTATTGTATTCTTCTCTATCAGTTTCTTTATAGATTTCAATTAATCTATCAACCGAACGACGACATTGTAAAGTCTTCGCTTTTTCGTAATACTCAATTGATTTATATAAATTCTTTTCAACATGTAACCCATGACTATACATAAATCCCAAATTGTAATATGCTTCTTTTGTTTTCAAATCCTTTAACATGTTATACGCATCTGCATATTTTTTATCATTCATATATTGGATTCCTAATATTTGTTTCGCAATTGAATGTCCTCCTTTTGCTGCACGTAATAAATAATTATTTGCTAAAGGATTATTTAATTTTACGCATTCATTATACATGTAAAATGATGCATCTTTGTGATTGTTAACTGTTAACGTATTTATAATACGTTTAAATTCATATTGTTTTGTTTTATATTTTTCAAGTATTAATGCATATTGAAATGAACCATCTAAATAATTCACATCATGTAATTCCTTGAAGAGATTTTTTGCATCTTTCTCACTGTTATTTTCTTTATAAAGCAAACCTAATTTTAATTTTGCTAATTTGTTTGTATCTTTAATGGAATATAGCAAGTTTATTGCTTCTTGAACACTCTTTTCACAACCATTTCCTTTATTAAACAAATCTGCCAATTCGATCATCGAATTATGATTTTTTTCATCTGCTAATTGTCTAAACAATTCGAATGATTTTCGGTAATCTATAAAATTATATTTATATAAATATGCTAACGTAATACGAACTTTCGTCTTTTGTTCTTGATTTAATTTCCCATAAAAATCATGATTTAAAGCTGACTTTAATAATTCAAATACATGCGATAAATCTTTCGCAATATGTGTGCCATTTAATTTACGTATTGCTAATTCAATAATCGCATTAATATCATTTAATTTTTCTGCCTTTATCAAATATTCATTTGAAAGTTGATATTGTTCTTTTCTCATATAAATACGTGAGAGTTGGAACAAACTTGTCGATGAATTTAATTCACCCAATTCTTTCAAAAGTCTAATAATTTCTGGTTCATTACGTTTTTCTATATTAACTAATATTAATAGCGCAGTCATCAGAGGATGATTATGTGATTTTAATCGATCCACATCTATTTCATCTACACGATTTAATCGCAATAAACAAGCCGAATAAAAATATAATGATAACACACATTTATCATTAAAATATGATAAAATATATTCACTAGTTAGTTGTTTTTTTTTATTCCACAATAATATATTATTATGGGGGTTGCTTGGGTCGGATTTATAAGTATCGATTGTACCATTACATGTACATGGTATTCTATTTATATAACAAAATACACAAACATAATTATTACAAGTGCATTTGACTTTGTAAATAACATGCTCTGACAAAGACGTATTTTGATGGAATAGTGTATCTTTCTCTTCAATCATTTTTGAAATGTAGATATTATAGTATCATATAAATTCAATTTTTCTAGAAAAGTAATCAAAATCAGGTATATTTTTTATTATTTGCTTACGACTATCTTATAAAATTTATGAACGGTCTAAACTTTCATTTTTTTTTAAAAAATTGAATATAGAACAATATACTATATCAGTCATACTTTCAAGAAATAACATGTCTCTTTTGCCACATCAGAATGAGAATGTAATCAAAATGAGATATTTGGAAAACAAAAATTCTATAGATAATGAAGATGATGGAAAAGTATACCGATTATTCATTTTTGGAGATACTCCAGGATTTGGTAAAACTCGTGCTATGCTAAGTCTTAGTTTTAATACTCCACATGGAGATAGATTACATAAAGTATTGCAACATGAAATTAGTATTATAACAGAAAAATGTCCTTTTACTCGTAGAAAGTATAGAAGAGATCTATATATCACTCATCCACATTTACTTGAACAAGTTATTAAGGAGATAGGATATGGAACCGATTGGTCATATTTAGCTATAGAAAATATGGAAGTAGCAAAATCCAGCATGTTAAAATTAATAGAATGGGATAATTCAGTTACTGATAATCTAACTTACAAAAATGTATTAATAGTAGTTAGTTCCACAATTATACCTGAATTCGCCGAATTAGTTAGTAATATGAAAATATATTTCTACAGGATAATATTTGATGAGGCCGATTCGATGAATCGTATCCCTAGTATTATGCTGATGAATAAAATTAATTATTTATATATTTGGCTGATAACAGCGACGTATGAATCATTTCTTAATACTGGGAAAATATCATCGCCATTTTTGTCGAATATATTCAAAGATATTAAACGAGATCCAGATTCATTAAATAATATACTGGTTAAAACTCATCCTAGTATATTAGAACAATCATTCTGTACGAATTTTAATGTCGAACATATCACATACAGATGTATCGATTCGATTCTAATCAGAAGGTTTAGACATTATATTGCTGACCCATCTGTGATACGAGATATTGAAGAAGGAAATGTTCGTCGCGCAATATCAACACTTAGCAATAATGAAAATGCGTCACTGATTGATGCAATTCGTGAAACAATATATAATAATATATTGCGTAAAGGCGGAGTAATGAAACGGGTCGGACCTAACTCTACCAACCCAACAGATACTGAATATATAATTATAAACAACAGATTTATTATGAATCCTGGTAATAATACAGATGTGCGATCGGCAATTAATAGATTAAAACATTTTGAAGAAAATGTTGCCGAATTAGAAAATGTCGAATGTGGATTGTGTTACGAAATATCAGAAGTTAGTAGAGTTATTACTCCTTGTTGTCAGCATATTCTATGTACAATGTGTTTATTATCATACTTTAAAAGTAATATAGAGATAGATAGACGCCCAAATTGTCCATTCTGCAGGGCAATTATTATTATGTCCACAATACAATATGTGAGTAAATCTTCGGAATCTTCGGAATCTTCGGAATCTTCGGAATCTCCGGATATTGATTTTAGAACCATCACGGAGGATGAAATTATTTCCACAGCTGATAAGTTCGTAAAGAGACATATTCGCCGTAATTCTAATATATCAAAAATAGATCAAATAATAAGAATAATAAATAGTAACCCGGATGGGAAATTTCTTATATATTCTAACGTGTCAAATATTTATAATATAGCGGAAGATATAGATGTACCATTACATACGATCGGTGATGATTCAACAAGTATAACTACAGCAATACAAAAATATAAATCTAATGAGATACGTTGTTTATTCCTAAGTCCAGTAAGTATGGCACAAGGTCTTAATTTGGAAAATACGACTGATATAATTATTTACGAATCTTATGATATGTATACGATGATCCAGATTCGAGGACGTGCGTTGAGATTAAATAGGGCTCCAAATTTGAGCTTACGTATTCACGAATTAACATACGAATAAAAAAAATAAAATCAAGATTTTATCAAACCATTGCTTTATTATAGTTATCTCCCAACAATATAGTTCTATCCATTTCTATTTTTTTTGCTGTTTCTAAGACATCTCCGACCATATATATATCACGATCCTGCTGAGTACATAGCTTAATATATATATTTAATTTATGTAATTTTTCGAGACGATCTTTAATTAAATCATATGTATACTTATATGAACATGGAGTACTTGTAATTAGTTTAATCGTATCTTCGATATAGGGAGAAATTACATGTCCCATATTTTTATTATACATCGATCTAATCAATAGTTTTTTATGTTCGCCTCTAGTTTGACTAATTTTTTCTTCAATGATCGTTTCTCTCATAAATATTTCATATGCGACTATTGTGGATATCTCAGATCTATAGATAAGATATGCGTCAGTAATAATATTTATAATAGATATATCTAGATGATATTCATCTATAAGTTCTAATAATCGATCAGTATTGTGTATATTTGAACAATATTCAATATAGAATAGTGATTTTAAGTTACATACTTGCATATAAACTGAAAACTTGATTTGTTTTATGCATAATAAGTGACCAGTCAATTCAATAATTTGCTGCACTAATTTAGAAAAATTACGAGGAAACTGTGTAATAGAATAATTCGACATATATTATCTACTAACGCCAAATTAATATGATAGTATATTATTGTATTCAAATTTTAATACCAATTTGATATGATTGTTGATAATGAATCGTGAAGAAATTATTATAGAAATTGTTAAATTAACTAATAATTTATCTGATTCTGTACAACTTGCTGGCTTTAGTAGTTTCATAGATAAATATAAAAATATAAATTATAGAACTGCTCCGAACGATTCGAGAATTATTATTTCTACAAATAATCTTAGCACATTAGAATTATTAGATTTGTATAAAAAATTAAGTATTTATAGCGTATAATTAAAATGCGTTTCGATAATAATCCGGATATTGATTTATATAGTCATGTTATGGGACCCGCATTTGAAAATTCTTCATCATCCAATACTGTAGATATTGTAGGATATGCGGAAAATAAAAATATACATGAAGATAGCGAAATAAGTACTGAAAGTATCGAAAATTCTCCTAAAGTAAAAATATGTATGTGTGGTTGTAGTACGAGCGATATAATGATTAAAGTTATGAGAACATTATCCACATTAAATATAAAAACTCAGCAAGAAATACTTAGTGCTGTTTGGAATACATTACTCGAAGAATTAACCGAACCTAATAGTACTACAACTATTCATATAAAAGAGGACGAAGTTCCAAATACTGATAAGACTAAATATGAAAATAAATTTAAAATAGAGGAAGAAACGATCAAAAAAGAAGAAGAAATTATAAGAGATGCTGATATAGATATCATTGGTTCTTTAGAATTAGAAAACGATGTCGAAGACCAGGCTGATAAAAAATCGATAGACAATTTAGAACCTTCTATATATATTTCTAATGATTTAGCATCGAATTCTGATTCGGAACACGAATCAGAACACGAATCAGAACACGAATCAGAACACGAATCAGAACACGAATCAGAACACGAATCAGAACACGAATCAGAACCAACTATAATATTAGGTAATAAAGAATTAAAACCAAAAAAGAAAAAAAAGTCTGCAGAACTTTTACAAATAATTGACGTGGATAACGTGGATAACGTGGATAACGTGGATAACGTAGATAACTTAGATGATGCATATATATATATTCCAGAAAATAAAATAAATATCATAGATGAAGATTATATGGAACAGATAATACCAATCAATGAGGTATTAAGTGATAAAGCATATATTAAAACAAATATAAATTCGCCGAAAACCCATATAACACAAAGTCCATTGCGCGAAATAAAAAAGGGATATGCAATGTCTAATATTTTTAATCCTAGTGATAAAAAATTAAATGATGAATATGCTGTATTACCCATACAAGTTCCATTAATTCCATCTCATGGGGTATAAAATAATATATTTATAATTGAATACTTATATTATTTTTTATCATATCAAAAATGTCTAAAGATGTGGAAAATATTCAAGTGTTTTTAGATGAAGCTAATCGTACGTGGAACGAATTACTTAATATTATGACAGTATTACCAGAAAATGAATATCGTATAAATGAAATTTTATATCGATTGATGAATATTTGCCCCAAATTGTCTAATGCGTATCCGATTATTATTCGAAATATGGTCGAGACAAAACAATATAATTCCAAAGCAACTAAATATTATTTACTTTGGGCATCTAAACAAAATGTACAAGTAGAAGCTAAAAATACATTCGAAAAATTGTGGAAAGATTCTGAAACTAAAGAGTTATCTAAAATACTCATACGTATGTATAATGCTACAGATACAACTAGTGAAATTCGTGATGTATTAGAATATTTAGTGGACACATATGGAATAGAAGATACTGCTAAAATTCCCGAAAATGAACTCCCAAAAATAGTTTTAGATGAATTAAATAAAGTGCGAGAACATTCTATTTCGGATGTTATTTTACGTATTCAATCTGAAATAGAAGCTAAATATTATGTTTACATATTAGAACAACAAGAACGTAAATATCATAGAAATGTTGGCGCCGATGCGAAAGCCCACGTGCTTAGTATTACTGCAAATAAATTATTTGATGAAAAAAAACAACAAAAATTAGACCAAGATCATCGTATAGAAAAAATAAATTTGCGAGATAAGAAATTAACAAAAGAAGGAAAAGAGGAAGAAATTCAAGACATGGAAAGATGGATGAAAAATTCTCATAATGCAAAATTAGGTATTAAGGTTGCTGAAGTAGAGGACAATTATACATGGAGCTTGTTAAAAGATCTAGATTTTAATAACTAAAATCTAAATTTTTAGTTATTAAATTTTTTACTGATTTAAAATAAAGATATATTGTTATTTTTTTTATCATATATTATTTCATATATGAGATATATTATTTTATATATGAAATAATGGCAACTCCAAGTCCAATAATTGCAGATAAACGATATTTTATTGTCCCAAATATTGGCGTAGAAACTATAGCATTTGTTACTGGTGAAGGAGCGAATAATTTTTTACCTCCGGATTCTATCCAAACTACAAATGTAAAACAAGTTATAGACGAAATAATTATGTTCAAAATACCATGGTCAAATGATACAGTTTTTTATGGATCATTTTATTGTAATATTATAGATACTAGTGCACCAGTTCGCGGTAATACTTATGGAATTAGTGGTAAATTTCATGTTAAACAAATAAATACAATAAAAACAATAAATAAACCAATGATAACTCAATCATATGATACTATACCACTTATACTTCAAATAGTAGATGTGCAGAATGAAAATGTATTCGCATTTCGAATTAAAAAAACTCAACAAGATAACATAAAAATGATAGTATCACTCAGCGTATTCGTAAGTAAAATAGATATTTCTAGTATTAACGATAGCCAATATGTATGATTCTAACACATTATTATTTTTTATATTACGTATCGTCCTGATCACTATCGCTCCAAAATTCATCCATTAGAGTATTAATATCATTGATAGGTTGCGAAATATTTTGTTTATTCCTAGATAGATGAACTTTAGGACGTATAAATTCAGGTTTTATTACTTGTGAAATAAATCCAAAAATCCTCCAGAGTATATCTTTCCAAAAATATTCATTTGCCAAACTAATACCTATTTTACCAGAAATATAAATTACTGTTGTTGTAGAATATAGACTACTATCTATTTTGGGCGTGATAAATAAGATTTGTAATCTATGCTTAGTATTATCTGATGGCTGATAATAACTCACTTGAATTTGTATAAGTCCGCAATTTTCGATGATAGTATTAATTTCTTCTTTCTCTGTAGTAAGAAATGTATATAATTGTGCAAGATTTACAGAATAGTCTTTACCATTTGGCTGATTAAGCCTTAAAGGATGAAAAATATAATTCTGTAATAAAATTTTCGGTGGACCAAATGTAATTTTTTTAATATCATTAGGAGGAGGACATGCGAATGGCGGCTCTCCATATTTAATATGTTCCGCTTGAAGTATATCAAATCCATCCGGAACATCGGGAATATTATTATATGCATATACCAATAAATTAGCTACTAATAGACTAATTCGATATACATCTTCGAATGCTTCCATTTTTGCTCCAGATACTTGAAAAGAAGTAGCAAAAATTTTAATCTTATAATTTTGTGTTATAAAATCCTCGCCGCTGGTATCATTATCTTTATCGAATAATTCTAATACTGTTTTGCCGGCAATAGATGGGACATCGACATTAGGTCGATATCTGATCTGTATATATAACATAGTAGAAGTACCAAAACTGGGTTCTGGTCCAAACTGTCGTTTAGGTTTAATGTTTTTATGAGCTTTACGACCTCTATGATTTTCTTTTTGCTCTTTATCTTTGCGTATATCATATCCTGGTAGATATGATATACCATTTCTATTTAATCTACATAATAAAATTCCATGTTTATACGATCCAGCATTTAACATTTGAGCCAATGCATCAGAACCAAATGTTAAATTATGTATAGGAACAGATATAGTGGACATAGGAAGTTGTGCTGCAGTATATGTTCCTTCATATCCCATTTCTTTTATCCATCCGGGTACCGAACGTGACGGTCTTATATCAGTTATTTCTTCTAATGATTCTAATTGATGCTTGCGTGATGATTCCATGTATTTAAATATGTAAATATGTATATGTATATTCAATTTTTGATAGCTTAATTCAAAAAAAATAATAAACATTTTTATTCGTATCTACTTATTTTTTTATGTTTGCGGCAGTGGCTAATTTATCTGCGTATTCATTTATTATTGTAAATAATGGCATATCAGTAAGTTTTACATCTCCAGCATGTGAGTGTACAAAATTGTATTGTGGATTTAAATGTTTATTTAACCACATAATTGGTTCATATATGTCTTTATTTTTATTTACTTTATAAAATCCATTTATTAGATTTATTGATAATTCACTATCCGTGACCACATATATATTTTTCGAATGGTTTGCGAGCTGAATAGATTCAATAGTATTAAAAGTAAGCCATTGTTCAGATATTCCTAATTCGTAAATATATTTTAATCCTTGATATATAGCTTCTAATTCTGCACGTGGACTTGATAGTGTCAATTCATCTTCAGATGTATTAGGTGTACCAGGCATCGAATATTCATGAATTATTTTATAATAATCCTCATAATTTGCATCATGAGGATATCTTTTTTCAATACCCGTGTATATTTTTTTAAGTAATACAAATCCAACACCAGAGCTCACATTTGGTTTTCCATTTGCTGAACAACTACCATCTGTAGCCAATATATAGTCTGGGTAATTATAATCCATAGGTTTGGTTGCCCAATCTATGAGTGGTAAATTATATTCCATAAACCAATTATTCACTTCTTCAAAATTTTTTGTATTCTGGAATTTTAATATATCTGGAATATCTTTGTTACTATATGGATTAGGGTGTCTAGCATGTAAAATTAATAAATGTGGAGCAATGATTAATGCATTAGGAGAATTATATATAGTAAAAAGTTCCTCATACTTATTCATGATATATCCCCATAACATAATTGCACATCTAGCATTTGGCGTTGCACCATTATTATATTTTTTTGTTAAATTATCGCAAAAATGGGCTAAACAAGCTTTTGTAAAAATACTACTAAATGCATAATCGTCATCAGAAGACTTAACATCAATTGTACATAATAATTTTAAATTCAATAACCAAACTCCTTGTGCCATCCATGATTTTAAATATGGATCTGTGCATTGTGTGCGAGCACAAATTGCACTAATTGGTGCTTGAAGTTGTGGTAATTTAGCGCTTATTTTACTATTACAAGTAAATGCATGTCCAGTAGAAACGCCATTAAATCTATATGGTTCTTGATCTATAATAATACAACGAATTGAATCCGGATCCATACTAAATGATGCCATGATCTGACTAAGTCGTGGCGTTAATATATTTACGTCTATTTTAGCATTTATAAAGGATGCTCGAAATAACTCATAAGCATTTTTTAATCCACCGTTTAAAAAATAATATTTCCACTTTTTATGTACGCTGTTTAAAACTATAGCATCGAATAAGTTGTTACTCTGAATAGATGGCATAATTATTTACTGATTATTAAAATAATTGGATATAATATTTCAATAAGAGTTCAATTTCTATAAAGTACATCGGATATAAATATGTTCATACCAGATATTGTGACCATTATTGTAGTATTTTTAATTTTTATCTATTGTGTGATATACTACAAAAATAAAGATAGTTTTTCTGCCGAATATCGAGCATCTAAAATTTGTGATAAAACAATGAATATATTTAAAAATGAACCAACTTATGAAAAATACAAACAAGCTATGAAAGGTGAAAAGGTCGATGCTGTAGAATATACTGCGATTAAAGAATTATATAGAAGTGGACGCTTTAATAAAGAATCTGTAGCAAAAGAATTACTAGATATAAATCCTAAAGCCTCCGCTTTAACGCCGCTTTAAAGCGGCGTTAAAGCAATGATATAAGTTTTATATTTTCAAATTGTATTTTCTACTATAATTTCTAATCTTTCTCCAGGTATTAATGTCATTGCTCTTACAGCTGCTTTCCATATTGGATCCGACTTTAACTCTATTGCAATATTTGTAGTAAAGTACGACTCCATCATAGGATTAGTTAAATCTTTTGCTAATTGAGTTATGATATTTTTTTGTGTCGACCCTATCCAAATAGGATTTATTATCAATTTATTATTTTTATAATATTTCAAATCATAAAAGATTTCAAAATTATGATCTGATGGTATTACGGATGTATCAAATTTTATATATGGATCGATTAACTTTTCAATATTTTCTATCACCGTATTCATATTTATTGTAGGATCTTGCAATGTATAATAAATTTTATCATCGAATTCAAACCTTGTTTTTTCTAAAGATAATTTAAGTGAATCCCAATTTTGTTCTTGAATATCTTTGTAATGCTTTCGATACAATAACGCATTTAATTGTATTTCGTCGTTTTCGGTTAATTTTAATCCTTCAGTATCTTTGCCAGATTTTAGTAGATTTAATATTCCATTTCTAACATCAATATCTTTTTCATCGCGTAATGATAAAATCAGTATCAATAAAATATGTCGGTACATCACATATTTTATATATTCTTTTTGATATATTTCTTTTGATATGATATCGTCGTATTCTTGTATTGCATTTACATCTTCAGCTGCACTGTCATCGACAAAATACAAACTATCGTATATTTCATTTGGATCATAACCCCATCGAATAATTTCTAAGTTATATTTATATGTTTCATGTAATAGTTTTATTGTAACATTTGTAAAATAAATATAATTATTTACATCGATTACTGCGACGGCTTTATTTATATCTCCTCCAATAATATATCCGATAACTTTAGTATTGGAATTTGTTAAAAACGTATTTAATTTACTCCAACTCAGGCGATCAAATGGTATCTTGTCGGCCATAGGAATATTTTCAATATTTTGTACTAATTCTATATTGTTTGTCACATCGACATATAATTCAGATGGTAGATATAATCCTTCTCCTCCTACATACCATACATAACCTATTTTCTTAGTATTATTTACTTTTACAATTGCTAAATTTGGTATAGTAGATTTGGTTCCACTAGGTAGTAATGTCAATAGGTTTTTTTGCTTTGTGGGGATTTTTATGATATTTTCTATCTCTATCAATGTAAATATATTTTTTACATTTCCGGCAGATATTTTTTTTATTTCAGTATCGGCAAGAGGTATCTCCTTACGAAATTTTTTTAAGTCTATAACGCGTATAGGCTCAATAATATCCCCAGGTTTACGAATAATAATTGCATTATTTGCAAATATCTTACGAAGAGTATACACATCTTTTTTTTCTGAATCAATAATAATTACTCCGACACCAAATGTTGTCGTGGTCAATTCGATCATAGTATCTACCCATTCATTGCTAGATCGGGTATTTACATATTCTAATTTTGGCTGTATAAATAAATTATAAATATCTTTACGCAATTTAACATCGCTCACAGATTTAATTATTTTACGCATAAATCCAATAATAGTTAAATTGAAAATAACTGCTAAGGAAAATACAATACCACATCGCGGCACGGTTGGCGTATTTTGTGTAACGCCGAATAAATAAATACTAGATGCATATTCGTCTGAAAATAAATCTTGTAACCATGGAATTTTTCCTAATCTAAATATATCTATTGGATACTGACTATATTCGAATATATGGCGTATAGATGTTTTGGAAGCTTGATCCTCGTTTAATTCTGTAGCATTTGTATTTGATAAGCATTTATTATACGATTCATGATTTGATTTAAATATCGGATTTGTTTTTTGACAACATGGTAAGCAGAATCCAGTAGGATGTACACCAGTTTGAAATCCAAAATACGGATACTCTGGATTCGGACATTCATAATATACTGGCTCATTTTTAGTGAAGTTCCAATACTTGATTAATTTTTTCTTTTTTGCATTTGATAATAGATCATATTCATGTTCGTTCATAATTAACGGTTGCTTAGGTTCTTGACATGCTATAGAATACATCTTAGTTTTTATTCCAGATTTAATGTCTCTATATCCATATAAAATCGGATCAGTGTTTCGGAGTTTTACTATTTTTTGTTTGTCGGTTTTTTGATCATTCAGTGTTTCTTGTAAGTTAACCTGAGCTAAAATTCCTAACATATACATTTTAGCGACATATAATCCATCGTTCTGAATTTGTTGCATTTCTATTTTTATTTCTGTAGTACGATGTTCAATATGTATACTAGCTCCAGTATAAATAGTATTCCACAATTCAAAAATATCCGGATTAAACATCCAACTATAATAATTAAATGAATCCGTATGAATACGTAAATCGATAGCATATGGAGATGGATATACTGGTCCAGTGGTTAAGTAAAATCCTATAGAATCTGCTGAACTAAATGTAAATTTTGCTGGAACTAATATTTTTGCGCTATAATATTGCGATATATTATCTTTCAATCGTGCGAATTCTTTGGTAGATGTAATTATAGGCCAGAATATTGATACACTGATATTTACAAATGTAGTATTTGTATTAGTAAACATAGGAAAATCATCTAACGAAAATTTATACCTATTATGATTTATAGTAGCCAATACCGGATTAATATATTCTTGGATTAATTCTAGATGTTTTATGAAATTTATTTTATAATCCTCGCGCCATACTGTTAATACTCTTACGTATCGATCGATATTTATAAAAATAAATTGTTTAGCATGAGAAACATTTAATTTTTTCGATAAATCGATCCAAATGCCTATGGATAATCCGGATTTTGTAAATATTGTTGGTATAGATGGTGGATTTGCCATTAATACAGGATCTGCCATTTTCGGAACAAATGTTTTACGCTGAGTAATTTTTTTCTTACTATCGACATAGCTAATTATTGGAATCATATCGCTCACGTGTAATTCTCTGAACATCGTAAGTAAATCGATGTTTACTTCCCAATCGTTCATCTGTATAATCGCATTTTTTATAGATATGTATAATTCGTTGTTTATTTTTTTATATGTATTTGTTTGGGCGATTCTATGTATATTTTTTAATAGTGTAGATTTACTCGCCAACTGTGCATGACTGCGATACATTTGTGGATAATTATTGATTAATATTCTGGATTCGTCGTCAAAATTTGTTCCGATCATTAGTTTTTGAAACATCTCTTCAGAACATAATGGCCAATATTTTTGTACGAAACCTTTAAATATATAATCCCTACTTATTTTGCTCCCAGCAATACGCTCACGTAATTCGTCATTGCCTATAAAATCTTTTAGATCATAAATATGAAATTTATTCGATTCAGATAGTAATGAAATAGATTTAGTATATTCATCGCTTTCTATACGATGTTTTGCGGAATTATATAATGTCATATCGATGGGAAGTCCCATATGATATTTTATTCCATTTTCTTTTTCTTTGATGCGTAGTTCCGATTCGTTTATCTGAATTACAATTCCATTGCTTAATATTATTTTATATAGATTATCTAATGGTGTAAATAATGCTATCCTAAAAACCGGGATATCGAACGCATCACTAATTATGAATCGCAAATCAATAATACTCTCTTCACCAGAAATATATAAATTAGATTTACTTATATCACCTTCAAATGTGATGCTAGATTTTTTATCTGTAGTTGATAGTTTTTCATCCAAAGTTTCTTTTAAATCCTCGAACAAATCTCCACCTATTACTTTATTTTTATCATCATCTGTATTAAATTGTATAGTTCTTACAGGTTTGCCAATATTAGAAATATGTGTGATTGTTATTTCTCCTAAATCATAAATATTCATGATATTTTTTTAATATTCATATATATAAGACAAGATTTCTGATTTAATTATTTTGTAAACTCTCGAGATGCGCAGCGAAATAATATACTATTTTATTGCAATACTAATTCTTTTAATTATTTTATTAGTATTAGTTATTGTCGGAGTATCTGCCAATAAAATAATACCTACTGCTATTATAGGATTTATTTTTATAAGCTTTATATGTTTAAGTAGTATACTGGGCGAATACAATATAATTATTCATTATGATAAAAGTTCATTACCAAAAGTTGATATATTGAAAGGACCTATAATTGATTCTCCAGCTTCAATAAATAAAAGGAAACTAGAATTAGAGAAAAATAGTAAATCAATTAATTCTGAAGTAGATAGAATATATAAAGAATTCCGATCACATATTATTCAGCAATATGGAAATAAATATGATAAATATGTCGTAACCGATTTAATAAATGCAACTAATATAGATAATGAAGTATTTATTAGATGTAGGGATACCGCATTAAAAAAATATGATAATGATTTAACTAAATTATTATACTTATATTTGTTGAGATATCTTTGGATAGATAATAAATATATAGGTCATCAGATAAGCAATGATATGTATAAACAATGTAAAGAAAAATTAGATGCGATAATAAAACATAATGAACTTCCAGAAAAAGTTATGTATTTGTATAAATATAAGTATACGTTATATGGAGCTGTTATGGATATAGAAGGTAATATTACTCCAGATCTCAATGCATTACGTGAATTAGATAATGCGTTACTGTCTCATGATAGTCCTGTCTCATGAAACACATATGTAGTGAGACATATCATGAGACACTAAGTATAGTGTCAATTAAACATTTTATAATATTAGATATGTCGTTTAATGATATATCTATCGATAGCGTACAACTAAGTGATTGGTCTATAGATATATCATCTTCAAATAATCTATGATATATATTTTTTTGTGTAGTGTATATAAATCCTTGACGTGGAGATATTCTAGACATAAATACTTTCATATCGTGTTGCATCATACCATTTTGAATAGAATCACCATCAATTACTTTATTGTTTTTTACCACAAAGAAAGATAAAAACCCAGATAGATTAAAATCAGAATTTGGGTCTAGTAGTAATACAATACCATATTTTGTAGGCATATTTTTTGTATCGTTAATATTAAATGTCGAGAATGTAAATATAGAAAAATCAGAATACGACTGTATGATTTTTATAAATTGATTACATAATGCCCAATTATGTTGATCTATTTCTTCTTTTGATTTCATTATAATCGATGATGCTAAAATGGATTTATTTGCTATATATATCAATAATGGTAAAATCATATCAGAAAAATGTTCTGATAATTTTTCTGATAAATCCCATCCAGCTATAAATTGTTTACTTATGACTAAAAATCCCAATCCTACAGGACCAAATCCATATTTAAAGTCCCCGACTAGGATTGGTATATTTTCGATAGTTAATGATGCGACAATTCTACTAGATATAAGTAAATGACTTATATCCATTATAATTGGTATCATAGCCCCATAGCATAAATTAACTATCATAACCAATTCATTATATGAAAATACCCATCCATATTCTGTACATAATTGGCAATATAAAAATATTACATTACCATTGATATATTTACTTACAAAATCTTTACATGTCCAAGAATTTTGTAATGTTGTGGGTATATATAATGTTTTTAATCGTTTCATTGCTACATCATTCTCGAAAATTGTTGCAATTGTGGAATGTATATTTTGCATAATTATAGCATATGGCATTAAAAATTTAGGTTGTGAGCGAGACATAAATGTATCAGCTAATATACGAGTCAATACTTGTACGCCATGATTTCTACCGCGTGTAAATATAATTTCATATTTATCTGGATCTGCATATCTTCCTAATATATTAACTAATGTATGCTTTAATTTATTTTTAATGTTTGTTGCCTTATTACCATCTGGGAGACATCCCATATATTCACTAGTCTCCGAATTAGTAAGCTCTATAGGTAAATCATATTCACTTGCTGTTGCTAAATTATACATTTGAATATTATATAATAAAAAAAATTGAATGCTAAATTCAATACTGTATATTATACTAAATCTCATACTAAATTGAATTTAGTATAATATATATTTAAATGTTGGAAGAATTTCTTAAAAAATTGCAAGAATATTGTCCTCCAGATACACACTTATTACCACAAATAGTCGATAATAGTGTATTAGTTATGTTTGAAGAAATTGGAACACAATGCACTGTAGTATGTAATGAATCCTGGGAAAAAACTCAAAAAACTCTTGATCTTGCTATGTTACAGAGCTATATTATTCCATGCAACAAATGTTCATCAAAAAGTACAATTCATGTATTATGTCCTAAATGTACAGATATATATTGCGATAAATGTTATATGTATGGATTTATAACGGGTCAAGGCATATTTACTTGTGCAAGATGTTCGACCGATAGTGGTATAAAATACGATATTAAAAATTTTAAATTCGCTATAAAACAAGAATTAAAACATATCGGCGTAGCAAAATCAGAATCAGAAGATAGATTGGAGTTATTCTTATATTTGGAAAAAAAAATACCAAATTTACCAGATATAAAAATTATGAGAAATGAAATATTGGCCGAATCAAAAGATCGTGATGAAAGACTAAAAATATTACAAACTATGGGCAAAAGAAATGCATGTACATATTGCGAATATTGTTTGAGGCTCCATATTACAAAAAAATGCAGTAATTGTAAATTAGTTAATTATTGTAATATTGATTGCCAACATCGCGATTGGTCAGTCCATAAAAAATTATGTTCGTCTAATCATAGAATCGTAGAATCGTAGAATCGTAGAATCATATGATTATAATCATATATCGTTTTGGGGTTATCATATTGTAAATAAAGTCAGTATTTGAACTTACAATAATGTCTGCGGCATGAATTTTTTCATAATTCGGAGTATCTTCCATAATATATACTTTATATTTATCAATATCAATATTATTTATAAAATCATTTATAATTTTTTTTACGGCATCATATCTGATTGGTATATTTCCAATATTATTAAATATATCTACTAGATATGATTTGTGTTCATTTATATTTTCCATAGATAATATATTCGATTCATTAATATTATATACGTATCTAAATTCATTTTTTTGTTTACACATAGGACAGTTATTTTTGCCATGTTCTTCATAATATTTGTTTATACAAATTGTGCATGAGTTAAACGTACAATATTGACATTTTGAAATGATATGATTTATCATATTTATTCGATCATACATATGATTTAGATATTGTGCGTACGATTCATTTTTATCCAGATGCACATATAATAGTTCGCATTTTTTAATAATATCTGTGGTCAGCGAATCTGGTGTTTTAGTAGATGATTCATTCATACAAATATCGCATGTAATAGCTGAGTTAATATTGGATTTTAAATATTTATATTTAGTCGTCTCATATATATCGTAATTTATAATTTCGACATTTTTTAATCCTGCAGCTGGATATCCAAATGATAAAATATTTATTGTTATATCGGCTATAATAAGACTATTAAATTCATAAAGTGCTATATGTATAGTTTTTGGATCTTTGTTAGGATCTACATTTGATAAATGTGCTATTAATTTGTAGTTAGAATTATGCTCATTACGAACGACAAGATTTTGTTGGCTGCTAAAATAATCTATGAGGTTTATAGAACAAAATATGTTAGTAACTTCGTCGAAATATTTTTTCCATATTATATCATTACATAAATCTAGTGCATCCCTCATATTATTTACTCCGAACTCTAACATTTTAAATAATTATCTGTATAATGATACAGATAATTATTTAAAATTGAATTACTAGTCCAAATAATTATCTATATTAATAAAGTATGAATCCAGCACTTATACTTGCAAATGATATCATTGGGACACTATCTCCGCAAGAATTAGTAGAAGTAGAATATAGGTATCACAATAATAGTGCAAATGAGTTTGTATCGATGATACAAAACTTACAAAAAATTGCAGGTTTTACAGTATCATTTAAGCAACAAGTAGATACTATCGTTGACAATAAATCTCTTAGATATAGCATTTTAAATGGTAAAATAGCATCAAAAGAAACTATCATTAAAAAGGAATATCGCAAAGATAAGTCTTTTTACGATGGAACTATTGTAGTATCCACAGAAAAAATATCCGATGAAATAATTTCGACAAATACTAAATTTTTATGTTTTCTAAAAACGCGACTGAGTTTTAAGAGTCATAATTGGTCTATTGATTTTACAGCGCGTAAAGAGATCAATGAATTAGCAAGTATTAGTCCGACGGCTAAAGTATATTTTAAAGATGATATCACTACTATTGAACAGTATTTGGAAAAGTGTAAAAAATACATTTTTAGTAAATATATGGTGGAAGTAGAATATGAAGTTACTCATAGTAATAAAGATCGAAATAAAATTCATGATCTCGTAGAAGAATTTAATACCATTATGCAACATTTATTTATCGAGGATCGTAATCTGGAATTTTCACAATTATTGGGAGATGCTATTTCATTATATTGTACTAGTGAAACTACGTGTAGAACCAGATCTATTAAACCAATTACTACTCAAGTTCTTGGATTAACAAAAAATAAATTAATGCAGGAATTTCCATTAAATGGTTGGTATGTTACTAATAAACCAGACGGCCTTCATTGTTTAGTAACAGTGCATGCCAATGGTGGCGTATATGCATTGCCAGATAAAGTAATAACTTTAGTTAAACCAAATACGGATTTTGGAAATGACAGATGCGTATTTGAAGGAGAATTAATTATGAAAAGTACAAGTTTAGATACTGCTTCTAAATCTAATGACGAGATATCGCTTATGATCGACGATATCATATTAACCGGTGCTATAGTAAATAAAACTATTAACGGAGCTTACGAAGAACACGTACCTGTAAGATTGATAATTTATGATGTGATATATTTTGATAATAATCAATATCATTCATCTGATTTTGAAACACGTCTGAGTTTATTGGATGAATGTGTAGAATTTATCAAGGAACGTATATCTAGCGAACATGTTACTTCTGTAGGAAAATCATTAATCGTCGAAGCAAAAAAGTTTCATAAATTAGATGCTCCTATGTTATTG
>Ga0068876_10001165_pt1 | contig 20728 bp, 27 predicted proteins | sample NOAtaG_6_FD_66442 | JGI IMG/M metagenome (GOLD analysis project Ga0068876, IMG submission 66442) | Freshwater lake microbial communities from Lake Erie, under a cyanobacterial bloom - NOAA_Erie_Diel5S_2200h metaG | ecosystem: Environmental > Aquatic > Freshwater > Lake | place: USA: Ohio, Lake...
GACAGGCTTGCGAGCTCAAAAAGAACCGCTGCGGCATCTCGCCAGTTTCCAAGACATCCGACAACGAACACACGGCGGCGTCTTTGTGCCACTCCAAAGTACTGAGCGTCAAGAACTCTGTAGGCAAACCCATACCCGAGTTCTCCCAACATTCCGAGGAAGGCACCAAAATCTTTTCCTCCGTTAGATGACAAGACCCCAGGGACATTCTCCCAAACCAGCCAACGGGGAGAGAGGTGGCGAGCAATGGCACCAAAGGTGAGCATGAGGTTGCCACGCGGGTCATCCAATCCTTTTCTGAGTCCGGCGACAGAGAAGGACTGACAGGGGGTTCCTCCGACAAGAAGGTCAATTGTTCCAAGATTCCACTCCTTAAATTTGGACATATCCCCAAGGTTAGGGACTGTTGGGTAATGGTGCTTGAGCACCGCAGATGGGAAGGCATCAATCTCTGAGAAAGCGACCGGCTCCCAACCCATGTGGTGCCACGCCGATGTGGCCGCTTCGATGCCACTACAGACCGATAAATATTTCATTTGTTGTCCAAAAGAGTGGCATGAAGATCTCGAAGGGCGGATTGCATCTCATGGCCAAATGCAGTCATGGGTGGTTTCCACAAACTTTCATTGTTTCTTTGTTTTTGAGCCAATGACTGCCACTCAATTATTTGTTTTCTTTTTGTATCCAACAATGCCTCTAGTTCCTTAATTCGACTATTCGCTGAAGCAAGTTGCATATCCATTTCGTGGTAATCAAGATCCATGATGCTTCTCCAATTGTTTTTATACTCCGCCCCTACTTTTGTTTCTATTCGCACAGGGCCATACTTGCTTGAGCGCATCGGTAATTAACATATCTGCGCTTTTATGGCGTATGCCAGGGTTGGCTTCAATATAACTTCTGGCAACATCCCTCACTTGCCCATTGGTTACACCGGCTGGCGGGCAACTAAAGACGTGTTGTTGGGCATCGCTGACCCCGGCCACATAGCCCAATGCAAACATCCTTTGGACTACTTCCTCGCTATTCATTCTTGATAACAAATCGTTACCGGTTAAAAATTCGGCGCTTGCCATACTTGGTAACAACAAGATTGCAATTAATGTTTTTTTCATCTACATCTCCTTAAAAAAGTTTTGGTTGTTCCCAATACAACTCAGGCTTTTCTTCTTTCGGTGGCCTTATTTTTCTAATCTTTTCAATCATGACGTGCATTCTTTTTGGAAATGGCCACTTATCGTTAGCCGGGATATGAAGCAAGAACCGCTCTCCTTCATCGAAGACCTCTGTCACGCGACCTTTTTCGTTGGTTTCGCAGACCAAAACCCAGTCGCCCTCTTCGATCTCAGGTGTCATAGAGTGACTCTTCCCTCAGTCCTTAGGTTGGCTTGCTCGCTTCTCCAAATCTCAACGCGGGCTTGGGCAGCGATTAGGTTCCACCGAAGTTTTTCTTCAATTTCTACGGCCTCGCGTAGCCCCTGTAGCAATTCTTTATACTCATCGTGGGCATAAGCCTCACGCTCTTGCGCCCCAAGGCTTTCCTCAAGGCTTCTCTTCATCAGGATCGACTTGAGGCTCTTGCGGTACTCCTCAATATAAATTCGTTCAGCTTTCGCCTTAGCAAACTTTTTGGCATTTGCAATGATGTAATCGACCGCTCGATGCGGGTCTCTGTTTTGATTATCTTCTTGGCTCATTCTCCATACTCCTTTACAGTTAAAGTTACCCTTGCAACGGATGCTTTTGGGTTCCAAAACTCATTTCCCGCCAACCAGCTCTCTGCTTGCTTCTTTGTGCGGAACACTATCGTTCTGTCGGCTTCCCAATACTCGCGGTTTTGGTTTTGAACGAAGCCACCGTTTTTCATTTTTATTGCCCAACCATGTAATCGCTTCATTCAAGTTCCTCAATTTTTATTTTCAACATCCCGCCAATGTCTGATGCCCAATAAATTCTTAAATCCACAATAAGGGAATCATCGATGTATAACCCCGCATGGCCCATCGAATCTAAGACCGCCTTTAAAAGATTGTCTAAGTCCCGCCTCCGGTTATCCGGCCGCCAAGCCTCAATCGTGACCTTCAACTTACCGACCGTAGACTTTCCGCGGGTCTGCAAGAAAACCTGTTCAGCAACCGCCACTCGATATCTGCGGCCTGGCTCGCTGATGATCATTCGATTTTTAAACATCCGCCAATAAGTATTGACTGATGGCGGCCAAGGAAGCGTGATTTCAATCATGAGTTAAAACCTTGGTTGGTTATCGAAAGATATAGGTGCGCCATCCCATTGGTCTACGAACTGTTGGGAATCTTTATGGAACCAAAGCGAGTACCAATCCTCTGATTCGCCGTTCCTCTGCTTCTCGCACATCAGCATGGCATCGTTGGTTTGTGGGTCTACAGAGTTCCCGGCAGACAACTGATGCTCTTTTTTCTTGTTTCTCCAAACCATGAACACATTGTCAACTTGGTCTGCAATGGCTCCGGTGCCCTTGATGTCGTGTTTATTCGGGGTTGCCTCCTCGTTGCTGAGCTTGCGGATGTGATGGATCAGGTGAATGTGGATGTTTTGATCCCGCGCAAGCGAGCAGAGCTCATCGATGAAGGACTTTTGACCGTTGTAGTCATCCTCACCCTGAACGCACTTCATTAAGGAGTCGATAAAGAAGTGGGTTACCCCAAGTTTGATGGCGCAATATCTGGCCACCGCTACCACTTGGTCGGCTGAAACCGTGCCTTGCTGATCGTAGAACCATAAACATTTGTTACTGAATGTCCGTAATCTAGTAACAATTTCTTCGATGTACTTGTTTTTATCCATGTATCGAGGTTTATGAATGTTCTCCCCCGAAAACTGCCGAAGCATCCTCTCCAATGACCGTTTGGGCTTCATCTCAAATGATGCAATGCACACTTTTTGGTGCTGCCTGATCAAATGCAAGGCAATTTGGCCGGTAATCAGGGACTTTCCACCTCCGTTTGACCCCGCGTACAAGGTCACCTCCCCCGGCCTGAAGGAGAAGTCTTGGTGGGTTTTCGCCCATGGCAATTGGATGATCGGGTCTTTGTTGGGGTTCAGAACCTCATCCATCAGTTCCGTGAGGTACACCCCGGCTTCCTTAACCTTTTGCGCTGAGTCCGTGGCCTTCAGGTAGGCAGAAAAGTCAATGTCATCCGGATCAAGAAATTGCATATTCCTCCCCTTTATCGAAAATCAATTCGCCGTTATGCAAGGTAAAAACCTCCTTGGCACCGGCTTTCAAAGCGGCAAGATGTGCCGCAAACACCCTCTCCGTGGTGTCATCGCCATCGATGTGGACTTGCAATCCAACCAAAAAACGGAGGTCAAGGGAGTCGATTCTGTCCTTCGGCTCAATGCAGACTTCGGGGTGCGCCCACAAATCGCTATAATTGACCCACCTTGCCGCCCATGGGGATCGGTTGATACCTACCCATACCCAGACCGCTTTCGGCCTCTTACGCGCCGTTCTCATGCGAATTAGCCCATCTTCGCCGATCACTTTGCCCTCCGGGTGAAAGTTTCGGTGGTTCCATCTTCCCAACGCCTTTGGTTGATGTAGGTCAACGGTGCCGGTTCAAACCCATCCCGCCATTGGTCGGAAGCCTTCAGGTTTTGGACATTGGAGATGATCTGATCGGCAAGGGAATCCAAGCCATGCTTTTTCCATTTCGCCTCACAAGCGGACTTGCCTACCTTGCGCTTGCTTGATGGCCATGTCTGCCAAAACTCATCGAAGCGGGTCGGCTTTGCCGACATAGTGTTTTTATTCTTTATTCTGATATCTGATATCTGATTTATGTCGCTTTTTGGTTCCAATTTGGTTTCCAATTTGGTTTTCTTCGGCCTACCGCCTTTCTGTGCGGACTGCTTCAAAACCTTAACTTGGTGCTGATATTTAGCAATTTCACGATCACAACGGGTATGTCGATACCCATCTTCAGTCCTCTCAAAGAACTCATTGAGTACTGTTTCAACTATCTCAAGGTCAAGCCGCACCTTGCGGGAAACCAAATTGGTTTCAAGAGGGATTGGTTTTTCAGTCAAATAGTACATATCGATCAAACGCCGATAGGCAAGATCCTCCGCATCATCTAAATGATGGGTGTCCGTGATGTAATCAGATAGGTAAAACTTGTACCAAATCATGCGACCTCCCCGAATAAATCGGGGCGCAAATCCTTTCGGGTTACCGCCCCAACCGTGAGTCTTTCGATCTCCACGGCTAGTTCGGGGGAGCAGACCTGTCGGCCTTGGATTAATTGGCTCATCCAGGTTCGGCTGATGCCCAGCTCCTTGGATAAAGCATCTTTTGCCCCCCGTTTTTTGTCCTTAAAGTAGTCCTGCAAGGTCATTTCGCCCTCCATGTAATTTAATTGGATAATACATTAACCAAAAAAAAATACAAACTTGTTGTATGTTGGACTTAAATTTGGTAAATTTGGGATGTAGTACAACTTCGGAAAGGTAGGTTTATATGGATATGGAATGGGTTCAACAGTTGATGGTAGAGCGTATGCAGCGGTGCGAGGAAGCCCTGGCGAGAGCCAAGGATGGCCAAGCAACCGATGAAGATTGGGAAATTATCAGGTACGAATGTGGACTAAAAAAGGAGAAAAATTATGGGACTAGTGGCTAAAGATTCCGGTGATTTTGTTGCCGTGCCGGCGGGAATGCACCTTGCGAGGTGCTATCGGATTATCGACCAAGGGACTCAGAAGTCAGAGTACATGGGCAAGGAGAAGTACCTACCCAAGGTCATGATTCAGTTTGAGATCCATAGCGAGGATGACAAGGGTACCCCCCTCCTGACTCAGGATGGCCGCCCGTTGTCGATTGCCAAGAGTTTTACCCTCACCTTGGCAGAGAAATCTACGCTCCGTAAGGATCTTCAGATGTGGCGTGGGCGTGACTTTACCGCTGAGGAGTTGCGGGGCTTTGAACTCAAAAATGTCTTGGGTGCGTGGGCGATGCTGAATGTCACCCATACGGAGTCCAACGGTAAGACCTATACCAACATTGCGGGGGTCAATCCGGTTCCCGCCAACATGAAAAAGGCGGGTCTTCCCAACGGGGTTAACGAACTCAAAATCTTTGACATTGAGAATCCTGACATGGAACTTTTTGATTCCTTTTCAGAAAACCTCAAAAAGAAGATTGAGTCCTCTCCGGAGTGGCAAGAGTCTCGCGGGTCTGCTTCCCAAAGGTCTTCGGCACCAAAGTCAGAGGGAATCGAAGGTCTTGATGATGACATTCCTTTTTGAGGTCAATCATGAGCCAATCGCAAGACATCCTTGAGCACATGAAGAGTTCACCAATCACCCCAATTGAGGCACTAAATAAGTTTGGGTGCCTTCGATTGGCGGCAAGAATTAAAGATCTAAAAGATTTGGGACATCAAATTGTGACTCTCACCGCAGAAAAGAATGGCAAGAAATTTGCCCGATATGTTTTGATAAAGGAAAGAAAATGAATCAATTTAATTATGGAAAGACGAGGAGACCTATGTTGATTGCGTTAGCCGTTTGTATGGCCGGATGGATTCAGGGTTGTTCGACAACGGACAAGAAAGCTCTTGAAAACACTAGCGGTAACCAAATGTTGGTTCTTGACCAAACGGTTCAGCCGATGGATCGGGTAGAGGTTATCAACGCAATCAAGGACTGTCAGGTTACCGGCCTTCGGGCGGTCATGATCTATAGCAAGAAAAAAATCAACAATCAATCCACGCCAATCGTGGTCGATGTTACTTGTGCTCCCCTATATTAAGGAAACGATATGACTGAAGAAACCAAAAACACATCAATACCCGTTGGCGACATTCGGGTTCAGATGGGCGAAGAGGCAATTGTGTTCAATCCAACAGATGACATAACCGGAAAGGAAGTTTCATTAATCTTGCAAATGTTCCTAAACGGCCTTGGTTATCGCGGGGATGGCTTGATTGACTTTGGATCTTTTATCGTAAAACACAACCTACAACGACATTTTGCGAGGATTGAAAATGAACGAAAAAAAGAGCAAGAGGGTTCGTAAGGCGGTGGGGTTCCATCCCACTCAGCCACGCGAATATCAGCCAATGGCCAAGAACAATAAAACCGTGGTGTCTAGGGGTCTGCGCCGCGCCTACCGGTTGGCCAAGCGAGCGGTTCATCAGGCGGGATTGGCATGAAGATATCCTCATATACCGCTGAGTCAGGCCATTGGTACACCCGCACGGGTAACCCTCTTTACACCGTTATTGGCAAGAACAAAAAGGAACGCAAGACCACCCTTAGGGATGCACGGGAGTTAGATCTTGTCCCATCGGTGACCTCCATCATGAATGTCATGGCCAAACCAGGCCTTGAGCGGTGGAAGATGCAACAGGTCTTGTTTGCCTCGCTGACCTTGCCAAGGCGGGATGATGAGGCTGAGGATGACTACCTTGAACGGATCATGGAAGACTCAAAGGAGCAAGGAAGGTCTGCCGCCGATGAGGGTACCAAGATCCATGCGGCCATCCAACAACACTACGAAAACAAGCCGGTAAAGTCTTACTCCGAATATGTTTCCGGGTGCCATGCGGAGATCCACAAAACCTTTGGCGACCAAAAGTGGGTGTGTGAGGACTCTTTTGCCCATGAGCTTGGGTACGGGGGCAAGTGCGATATGTATGCCCGAAGCACGGATGACCCATCGGTCGGGCTTGTTTTAGATATTAAGACCAAGGAGTTTGATGACCCAAGCAAGGTGGAGGGCTACGATGAGCACGTCATGCAGTTGGCCGCCTACCGGATTGGGCTTCATATGCCCGCCGCTCGATGTGCTAATGTTTTTATATCCCGCAGCGTTCCCGGACTTGTAGTAATTAAGGAATGGGAACCCTTGGAAATAACAAGGGGTTGGCAGATGTTTTCTAAACTCCTTGAGTTTTGGCAATTAAAGAATGGGCACCGATGAAAACAATACAAGCATTTCAGACTACCGATGGCAAAGTTTTTACCTCTGAGGAGGAGGCAAAAAAGCATGAGATATTTTTAAGTCAGCATGATGTCATCGATAACTTTCTTAAAAGCCACTTAAACAACTATATTGCATTGCCACAAAAGTCTATCGCCCGACAGGCAATCATTAATTGGGAGACATGGAAGAAAGAAAATGCTTAGACCCGAAGACATCAAACAGGTATTTTTTCATTGCAACCATACCGACAAGGATGGGTATTACGCCGATGAGGTCGATGTGCTTGAGTTTGGCCAAAAGATTGCCGCTTTTGCCTTGTCTCAAAAAACTCCAATGACTGAGGATGAGGCAATCGACTTCATGATTAATATAAATCTCACCGAAAACGGGGATGCGTTGCTTGACCGGCTAAAAACCTTGATCCGTAAGGTTGAGGAGTTTCACGGTATTAAATAAAAAAAGCCCCCTCCCGAGGAGTGGAGAGGGGGCTGAAGCTTCCACGAGGGAAGAAGCAAGACACTTTTACGGAGCAATCGTTTCGCTAGTCTGACCTAGCGGAGCCTTGCTCTGATTTTCTCTCATGTACTGAATTAGTGGCGCGGTGATGGCCAACGGAATCCCTACGGGAGCGGTTGGGGGGAAGGCTGACATAACCGCACCGGTTGCCCCAAGACCGGACAGACCCATCTTCATGTAGTCTGGCTTTTCTTTTCCGGCCTCGCTTGCCATTGAACCCAACTCACTTCCAGCTTGGGCAAACGCCAAGGGTGGCGCACCGTACTTCATAACCGTGCCGCCTATGGTTCTCATCCTTGAGCCTGGTTCAATCATATCCCTGAATAACTTTGTAACCTCATCAAGGCCACTACGGGGAGGTGGGGGAACGGGCTTGGCCGCAGGCGCACTTCTTGGGTATAGCACCCCAGATGGGGTTGCAGTCATTCCAGGTGATTGGGCAAATACTTGAGATGCACTCTGAGGCACTATCCCCGACCTTTGTAAGGCTCCGATGTTTTGGGCGGCTTCTTTGGCTCGCGCAGCCTGTTGGGCGGTCTCAACATTAAATCCCGCCATGCGAGCTCTTCCGGTCGCCCCAGAATCAACATCGGTTGTGCCCTGAAGGATTCGATTGGCTTGGGTAGCCTCTGAAGCTAGGTTTGGTGCCATCGACCCACCAAGAGGAGGACTTGCGGATAAACGGCCTTCCTCAGCCGCTTGGCCTAAGAGCCTCGCCGCTCTACCGGCTACCGCTGGAGCAGCACGAAGAGCAGTTAAGGCAGTACCCGCACCGGCTCCGGCAAGCTCACCCCGACCGCGGGCAGACTTCTCCCGAACCGCATCAATTTGCTTTTGAAATTCAACAGAATCTTGGCTTTGAGTAGGCTCAAATTCTGAGCTCACAGGTTTTTCAGGCTGTGCGGGCGCAGCGGTTGCTGTCGGGAATGCCCCGTAGCCCTTCAAATCTTTTAAATAATTGACTGTTATGTCAGGGAGGGTTGTTCCCTTGGATGTAAAAAACGGGTGGTTGATCCCTGCGTTATACCCAGCGGCGGCCAATCGAGCATCGCCCTCGCTCATGTCCAAGGACTTCTTCAGATACTTTATCCCTGCCTCAATGTTCTTGTCTAGGTCACGGATGTCTTCCGCTGAGAACCCAACCTCTTTGGCGGTATCGGGCTTGATCTGCATGATCCCAATCTCGCCAGCTCCGCCTGCCTGAACCTTAGGGTTGAGACCGCTTTCCTTGAAGGCCACGGACACGGCAAGTTCTGGAGACACCCCCATCTGCTTAGCCTTAGCGGCAATCCGTTGGGCGTAGGATTTTTGAGATTCGTTGAGGTTTTCGTAAAAGCTCAGATTCATAATCTACCCCTAAATTGGCAGGCGGCCGGCGGCACCCTTGTTATCACGACCCTTTGGTGCTGATGGCCGTTCAGGAGGGGTTCCACCCAATCGATTTTGGATAATTCCGCCCAATTTTTCTTCGTACCTCTGAACCATGTTGGCGTAATCATCGCCTGACTTGAAGTCATCGATGCTGCCCTTGTAAGTCCGGACAGCCTTAGCCACCTCGCGGTCAAACTCAGCGCGGGCACGAAGGAGGTCAAGTTTTGCCCGGATGGTATCCGGATTGTCGGTTCGGGCAATTGCCGCAGATGCAAATAATGACCGCTCAAAGTCAGATACCGCGCCTTGACCCTGTTGTAGCCGGCTCATCTGCAACTGAACCTGAGCCATCAAGGACAGGCCATACTGCGCTTGGTTAATCATGTTTTGATCCAAGCCGGCATTAGTCAGAACATCGCGGATTGCAGGCAAGGTAATTGAGAATCCGGGCGTTCCAACGCCACCCTCAATCAATTTCATAAAATTCTCAAATACGCCTGGGCGCTCAAAGACACCGAAGATTAATGCCGCATTTGGACTAGCGGCAATCTGATCAAGCTGGCGATAGACTCCAAGGCGTGATGGAGCATCTGACCCAGCCTTGATTGTTTCTGCCCTATCGGCTTCCTGAGCCTTGGTTCTTTGCTGAGCTCTTTCTGTTGCTCCGGCCTTTTCAGCTTCGGTTTCAGCAACACTTGAAATCTTTCCTGGAGCTTTGCTTTCAGGCGCTGTCTCTCCCGGTTTCGGAGGAGCCTTTGGCCCTTCCACGGCTCTCTTCGCAACTTCGTAATATCTTGAATCGCCGTTGGCCGCATACATATCAAGAAGGGCGGCAGTCCTAGCATCGACCTTATAAACACCATCGTAGCCAAAGATTTGGCGCTCAACCAATTCGCCTTTCGGGAACGGATAAAACATACCAGAGGACAGGTCTTGAACCCCGCCCTCTTTAACTTGGTACCGATCCTGCTCTAGTTTGGTGGCATCCTTAATTGCGGTCGTTGGCGCAATACTTGGATCAAGACGAGCCATACCAAGGTATTGGCGTCCGGTCATAAAGTTGGGGTTAGGCGGAGCTACAGGGATTCCTTGGACTCCCTCAAAACCCTTCGGAGCAACAGAGAGTGGCCCCGCGGGTTGTTGCCTACTCAATGGCCCAGTTGCCGGAGCGCCGGAGGTTTCTGGCCCCATCAACTTTGCAAACTCTCGATCCCGCTGCCTTAAACGCTCAATTTCAATACCTCGACCGGCAAGACCAAGCCTTGCCTCAGCAATATCCCGCTCTTCTTTTTCCTCTGCAACTTGAGCCTCGCGGATATTTTTAGCGGCAAACCCCAAGGACTCTCCAAACCCGCCGGTTTGAGTGGGAGCCAAAAAGCCTTGAGCCAAGGCCAACATGGAAGGATCAAAAAACCTGTTTTGGCGTGCGTTTAGAGCCTGCTCCATCCGATTAAGAGCCGCCTGATACTCTTGATTTGCCATAAAGGCTTCCGGGTCGTTCCCCGGTAAAAATCCAACTGTAGGTGCTTTTGCCATGATTAGCCCTTACTTACATGGAATAATCCACCGCGTTTACCAGGCGGCTCTTCCTGAGAAGTTGGGACGCTGGTCGTTGATGGCCCGTAATATGGCCCAATATCCTCATCTGGGTCACCCGACTTGCCGTAAGAATCAGAACCCGTGCCAAAAAGCTTTTTATAAAAATCTGTTGATCCAATTGCGTCGGCACCTTTTGAAAATAAATCCGAAACGCCCTTGAGGAGGCTATCGCTTGCTATTGGCTTGCCTTGGGCATCGTAAGTCACGCCACCTGGCCGGATAGCCCCAAGGGTTGATAGAACTCCAAGGATGTTTGCCAAGTCTGAGGTTTTATACAGGCCAGCCTTTGGCCCCACAAAAGTCTCAGTTTGGGTGGTTGGCATTTGATAGCCACGCATTAGACCAGCGGCGGTTGTAGCGGTTTTCAGGGGGTAATCGAGCAGGCTCTGCTCATAGGCTTGCTTCTCAGCCCCGGCCTTAGTCAACGCTCCAGCTCCGGTCAGACCTAATTCCTGTTCTTTTCCAGCAATTTGAGCCTGTGTTTGAGCGGCTTGGTTTTGTAGTTGAAGCTCTTCCATGGCCGCCTTCATGGCGTTTTGGTAGCCAGATGAGAGCGCCCCGTACTGTTGGCCCATCAAATTGCGTTGCATATCGCCCAAGGTTTGGCCTGTCGCAGCGGCATATCGCTGGCTGCCAAGGTTTCCAGACCCCACAAAGGCTCCCTTTAGGGAAGGTAGAACCGACCTTTGTATGTTCTGTTGCTGGAGCCTTGCCATCTCATCGACCACCTGCCTTTGGTAGGGGTCCATGAGGGCTTGTATCCGGTTGGGGTCAAACCCCGCGGCAGCGGTTGCTGCGGTTTGTCCGGCGGCGGTCAGCCCTGGCTGATAAGAGGTTGCCGCTCCTGGAACCATCCCGTAGCCCTGAGTCTGAAGGGCATCCATCGGAGCAACACCTTGGCCGACAGGTCTTGCCATGGCGGTCTGACCCGCTTGGGAGAGGTCTTGGAGGTATTGGGTGTAGTAATCCGGGGCGACCTCCGCACGGGTGGTCGTTTGGGTAACATTTGGTAACGGATCGCCTTGGGTGATTGCCATTTCTATCTCCTAGCCTTCTGAGCAGACTTTTTGCCCTTCAAATAATCTAGCGGGTTTGCCTTAGCCTCCGGGGGTAAGTCCTTTGGCTTTGCCGACCGGTGGTATGCCCTGATCGAATGCATCATGTCGTACAACTTATCGGAGCCAGCTTTGGTTGAGCCGTTACCTAAAGCGGCCACCACATCGGCGGGGATCACAAACTCCCCATCAGCCAACATCGCTGGAATGTCATCAGATTGGCCATCCCCAGGGCCGGTCACCGCATCACCCTGCCGAAAGTCTACCCTCGCCTTACCGGAGTGCGCCACCATAGGCAAGCCCCCGCCGGCATATCTGCCGTAACGGGTTTGGCCGCCACCGGCCATCAGAGGTGTGGCCAACCCACCTCTTTTTGCGATCATCGGCTCCAAGCCGTAGAACGATGTGCCCGCCGTTCCGAATGGGCTAAACAACTGATCTATGTCAGTAGATTGCCCATAGGTAAAGTAATTCGGCATGAAAGGATCTCCTTGTTGGGTATTTTCCCGTATTTCGGGGGTTGTCTGCGACTGAGTCTGCGTAAACGGTTGGTCACCATAGTCTGAGGACTGAACCTCGGCCATGAACTCTTGTAGTGGCCCCTTGAACTCCTCTTGCTTAGTGGTGCTTGTGATAAAGGGCTTTTTAAACTTTGCGGAGTCATCGGCAGGGGTGACTTGAGGGGCTTGGCCGATCAAAGGAAGCATGGCGGCTTGTTGGGCGGCCTGTCTCTCACCCTGAGTCTTTTGTAGGGCGATGCTTTGTTGTAAGGCGTTATATCGAGCCTTATCTATGTTTTTAGCAACATCTTCTAAAGTTGCTTCTTCCGGTCTTTGGCCAACAAACTCAGCCACATCTTCGGGCGTTGGTTGGTCTAGACCTAAAGTTCTGTACTTTGCAACAACCTCTTCTGTGGTCGTTAGAAGTGGATCGACATAGGATTCAAGTTGTGACTTGACCTGTTGCTGTTGGATGTCTTTGCCTTGGCGAACATATTCAGCAATTTCTTGAGAGTTCGGGACATAACCAAACTCCTTATAAAACGCCTCAACTTCCGCTTGGGTTACTTGCCGTGGATCAACATACTCCCCGATTGAGGTCTTGACCTCTGCCTCAGGTTTGGACAGAACAAATTGCGCCAATTCGTTTGGCTGGGGCGTATACCCATAGGTATTAAAGAACTCTTGCGCCTCTGATTGGAGGGTAGCCAATGGATCAATCTGCGCCCGATAGGCGGCGGTTGCTTCTGCCTCATTAGCTTGGCGAGCCAACGCCAACGCCTGCTGATCGGTAAGGGTGTAACCCTCTGCCGCCGCCGCGGCCTTAATCTCTGCCACATCAAATACATTTGGATCGGCAATTGATATGGCCTGTTCTTTAGCCTGGGTTTCAATGATTTGGCCAACAATCTTTTGAACATCAGCATCTGTCGGGGCGGTATATCCTTGCTCAGCCAAGAACGCACGGGCTTCTGACTCTAGTGTTGCAAGCGGGTCTGAGTAAGTTTGGAAGGACTCTAAAGTAGGTTGTTCGTCTTTTGCACCCGTAAATCTTGCGTAGTCCTCAGGCTTGAGGGTATACCCCTCTGTGGCAGCCTGTTGCTCAAGTTCTTGTCTTGTAGTGTAGGCGGCATCATATTTCTGTAGATTTGAGGCAACATCTGCGGCACCTCCGATAGGGCCACCCGCTACCCCCTCTAAAGTACCGGATGCAACAACACCGCGCCATGTCGGGACTGCAAAACCTTCACGCTGAAGAGCGATGTTTTCCGCTAACTTTTCTTGGCCGCCCTGAGCTGCCTCAGGAATGCCTTCTTTCAATCCGCCTACAACAAACTGCCCCGCAACATTCTTGGCGGCAACACCCTCAGCAATATTTGATGCTATTTCTTTTGTAAGGATTTTTTCCGCTGGTCCCATAGCGGCCGCGGTTCCCAATATTGCGCCGGCAATGATGGAATCAAGATTTTTGCCGTTATAAGCCTGAGCCTGCTGAGCCTTAATTTCTGCCGTACCGGGATCAACGCCCGAGGCAATTAACGCTTTCTTGGTTTCATCGTAAATAGTGCCCTTGATAATTCCCGCTCCAGACACCGCTCCTGTCCCGTACTGAGCGATGCGAGCTACGACCATAGGAGCGCCTAAAACCGATGTAGCCATGGCTGCGGCCACATTTGGAACGATAGTTCCCGCCGCCTCTACGATTACACCTGGATAGGCAACTAACGCTTCAACACCGGCAATTACTTGATCCAAAACACCTTTGTCTTTTGCATCATTAAGAATTTTGGCTTGTAAGGCTTTGTCATTTAACGCCTCAGCACTATAGAGCGATTGGATGTAACCACGGGCGGTTCCCAAAGCCTTTGATACTGAGTTGTCTGCACCGAAGGCATCGGTAATGCCTTTGATACCATTGACAATTCCTGACATTAAATCAAGGGTGGTGCTATTTGGCCTTGCGGATGCAGTAAACCTTGCAAGAGCCTCTTTTTCTGCCGGAGTCAGTTTATTTTGGAAGTTATCGTAGGCTTCCTTGATGTAGTTATAGACCGTGTCTCCCAAGTCAATTTTCTTCTTGTCATCAGAGGCAAAGTCTTGGTACATCTCAAACCAACCCATAGGGTCTTGGTCGCGCATCTCATCAAGCGTGTTTCCAACCCCACGGGTGTCACCTACACCCTCAATCGTAATCCGGAGTTTTTTGTCTCCGGTCACAGGGTCCCAAAAGTATCCATCGGTTTTTTGATCTGCGGAGGCGTTGGATAGCCATGCATATGCCCCGTTAGAAGTTGGCATTAGAACGGCTTGGTTGCCAAAAATCTCTTCTGAGGTGGCTAACTTATATCCTTCTGGCGGCGTGTAAGTCGTTGAGGATGGCCGGTTGTCGGCGTTGTAGGTATCTTTGACCAAATCCTCATTGACTGTTGAGGATGAGGAGGTCTGCAAAATATCATCAACATCGAAGTCAGCAATGGTGGCGTTCTTTAACGCATTGAAATCGCTACCAAACTGGTTTTCAATGGTTTCGTAAAAGCGTTCCCGATCTTCTTTTGTGAGGTTTGTAAGTTTTAAGTCTCGAGCCTCTAATGCCTCAGACAATAAGCGGGCTTGTTGCTCCACTACGGAAGATTCTGCCGCCTTGTAATTTGTTGGAAGTTTTTCGTACTGACCAGTTGAAAGCCAATGATTGTAGGGATCAACACTTGCATCCAATCCATTAATCTTGCGGTATTCATCAGGATTGAAGTTTGTATCCATAACCCCAACAAACGACTTTTTAACGCCGTTTTCTAAGACTTCAACTTCTTTGCCTAGTTCTAATGCTAATTCTTTTATGCTTGCCTGTTCTTTTTGAAAGTCAGCAACTAATTGATCATGAGGTATTTTTAAAGCGTTAAGTTCAGATTCGTACTTATCCAAGTCAGGTTTAAATACATTTTCATAGTCGCTATTAAGTGAAGTGACATAAGAGTTGTATTCTTCAATTGACCGATTAGCTGTTGCTATCCAACTTTCAACAACATCTTTTTGAAGATTTCCAGAGTTATATTCTTTGACATAAAAATTTGCTGTTTCGCTATTGCTCTCCATTACCTTTTTTAATTCATTTTGTTTTTCTAGTCTTACGCTTAATTGATCCCTGACTATGTTGTACTGATTAATTACTTCATTTTGTTTGGATTCATTTTCTGAAACCTGCGTTGCAACCGAAGCCATCCGTTCAGATGTTTGTTGGGTCTTGGTTGTTAATTCTTTAACTTTAGCCGTTGCCGCATCGCCAAGAGCTTTGGAACCTGCGTTGAATAGTTCTTTTTGAATGGCCGCATTAACATTTCCGCCTGTAAATGCCGCCACGGAAGCTGCGGTCACAACATCGGCAAGAATAGCTTGTTGACTCTTTGAAAGAGTTCCATTTGGATCTAGTTTCTTAATTGTGTCCGTTGCGAGTTGGGAACTTACGATTGCTGAACGAATAACCGCCGCCCCAACATCACCCCCGGCAAGTTGAGTTTTAACTGCGGTTTCAATAATCTTTTGGGTGGTTGGAGATAAGTCCCGGAATCCATCAACCTGTCCCAATACGGCAGGAACGGCGGCATTCACCCCACCTGTGATCATTGCCTTAACAGGGTCTTGTCCGGTAACAATTGCGGATGCGGCAGAACCGGCCGCTGAACCAGCGATATTTCCCGCAATCTGTGAGGCGGTCTGCATACCGGCTTCTTGGGCGGCAAGCATAGCGGCCTGTTGTGATCCTGCATTTACGCCATAATTCATCGCCGTGGCAGCATTTGTTGTATTGGCTGCAACCGCTTGGCCAACCCGTGCCCCGGCTTCTTGGGCAACAACTGCAATTACGACCGCCTTAGCCACATCTTCAATATCACCACCTTTAGCGGCGACATCCGCTCCTTCAATATAAGGAAGTAGCCAATACTGTTGGGTTGCTATGGCCGCAATCTGGGCGATTGTTTTTATCGGGTTATCGAGAGCCGCATCAATCATGTCCCCGGCAAAGTCAACCACCGGATCGACAATTTCATCTCCGACCCATTCAACGGCATCTTCTACTGCATCACCGAGGTCTTCAACTTTATCTTCAACCCAACCCATTTGGTTCCTTTCCCCGATTTTCCATTTCTCTGACTAAAGAACCAATTTCAATAATAAGTTTATATTTTCCTTTTGATGGGTCATCATCGTTTGGCTCTAACATCATGTATGAGCCATACCCTTTTTTAATGACATCGTAAATAGTCTTATCGTTTAAATAAGTGTACGCAATCTCCACACCTCTTGTTTTATTGGCAGAAATTAAAAACTTTGAAACAATAGAAAAAAACTCTTCTAATCCATTTGCCGTGATTGTGTGAAATTTAATTACTTGAAAGTCATCTTCAGGGACAAAAAGAATAAGCGTGTTTCCCATTCTAAAGACTAACGATCCAGTATCTATCTGAACCTTAAAAGATGCCCTAGCAACCTCTAGAGGTATGCCTTTGTCTTTATAGTTCTTTTCCCAATCGGTGCGTAGAATGTCATCTACGCTCATCGATCCAAACGCTTTACGATATGACTTCTCTTCCGTCATGCCGCCACCCATTTAGAGTCATCGTGATTATTGGGATGAAAATTCTTTTGAAAGATTTCTGTGTAAGGAATCCAAGACTTGAAAATCAACTCCAAGCCAAGACCCACAAACGACTTTATTGTTGACAGTTTCCACAAAACGCCATCTTCTTTGCATTTTGTAATCGTGTACTTGAGAACCGAATTTAGAACATAGAACATATTCAAGGCGGCTACTTTTTTGAGGGTATAGCGGGAATTGCCAAAATGAATCCACAGATCCATGGCTAGACTTTTATGCTCCAACTCTTCCCTACAATGCCACTTGTACAGATTTAATTCTTTACTTGCTTGGTTCTCATACCGCTTTAAAAAGGTTCTAGCACCGCAGGCGGCCATATGCTCAATCGACACCATAGTGGCCAACCACATTTGATGGTTTGGCCGGCGAAAGACCAACCGAGCCTTTCTCAACTCCCGTGCCTCCATGTTGCCTAGGTCATGAGCCTTGTTATGTGCCTGATGGGCGTTGGCATGGGCTAACTCTTGTTTACAGAACTGGTCGATCCGGACTTTTAAGTCCTCATCGCTAACTTTTTCTTTATAGTGCGAGGCAACATAAACAAATGCTTTTTCCCAAGCCGGGAACAGGATGCTCCATCCATCATAGAAGTGCGTTCTTACAGGATTGTTTTCGCACCAATACTTCATGAGACCGATCCTGGGTTCACCGAAGCCAACAAAGCCGCCGCCCAATCAAACCAATTGTCATAGTTGTCGGTCGATGGAATTGCTTCATTAGTAAAGATATCGATAGCCTTTAGGCCGTTGCCCCACAACTTCCAATCGGTGAGCTGGGTGGGTATTTCCAATTGTTGAGCCGTATATTGCTCGCACATCAAGGCCGCCCAAGATTCAAAGGTATGGAACCGTGGGTCATAGATTAGGGGTTGCCCCGCTTGGGCAGAGATCGTCATGAGTAGCCTCGGACATCACCAATATCTGCATTCAGGATTACTCGACCAAGTTGATAGTTACCTCCGACCACATTGGAGGTGAACTTGAGCCTGAGCTCCCGGCGCTGCTCTTTCATATCGATCTTGCCGGTGGTTGGGTCAAAAAAGAACGGCGAGGAGTCTTGGTCAGCAATTTGGGCGTATGGCCTTCCGGTCACTATTAGGCTCATTTGGCCGTTTTGAACGAAGTCCGGCTCTACCCGCTCAAGCCTGATCCAACGGTTTGCCCCTTCCATGGTTGGTTGCGATGGGCCACCGGCCACCCAACCCAAGTCTGAGGTCTCAAAGTAAGACTCAATGGCAACCACATTTTGGCCGTTGATGGCATCCACCCCGACTTCGTGCTGGTAAATATCAATCCGGTTTTCCGGAGTCTTAAAAGTAATATCCCCGGTTGCCGTGGCTACCGGAGGGTTAGACAAGGTAATGACAATCACCCAAAGGTTAGTCACCGGAACCGCAAATCCCGATCCGCTACCCCCAAGGTTTGTATTGCTTGCAGAAAGAGAGTCTCCGACCTCATAACCCGCACCCGGATCAAATATCGTAACGGCGGTAACCGCACCCCCGGAGACTGTTATATTGGCCGTAGCGCCCGCTCCTGAGCCTCCTGTGAGGGGGACATTAGTGTAGACGGCATCGACATACCCAGACCCCGGCGTAATCGCTCCTATGGTCTCTATACCGCTTGATTGGATAGCCGTAATCGTTGTGTTATTGGGTATATCCAACCCCTCAACCACATCGTTGACCCGTAGCGATCCGTAATAGGTATCGGTGGTCAACTTATCCAAACCGTTTGTGTAAGAAAACGAAGCGGTCAGGCGGGTTTCTTGGGGCAGAACATCCCAATCGGCCTGAATTGGAAAGGCGAAGACCTGAGAGAAGTACCCCGCCGACCTTCTTGCTCCTATAGCCTCGCCAGCGTCATACCAAGTGTTTTCCCTAATGTTGTAAATAATCGCATCGTTACACTCAGTTGAGTTACCGCGGGGGTAGAACCACCACACCTCGCCAAATCGAGGAACCTTGGTTACCCATACCTTTTGCCTTTGGGAATAGTTCAGATTGTCAAAGAACCAGTTTTGGTTCATCTGATTGGGTATCTCTTTCACCACCCCGTTATAGAGCAAAAACCGATCCGTTCCGCACCAATAGTAGACCCCATCGTATTCAATAGCGGATTGGGAAGACAGAATTGATGACTGAGACGAGATGATGTCGTACCGCCAAAATGTGGGCGGAGCAAAGTTTCCGGTGCCAGCTACACCCAAGGATTGGGGGTTGTAGGACACCCTGACTAGCGAGTCTAGCGACCAAAAAAGCCCTGATGGGGCGTTTGAACCACCCCGAACAGGTAGTCCTTGGATGATCTTTCCGGTGGCCACATTGGTCTCGTTGGCATCGGCAGACACCCAATCTTGGGCATTACCCGCTGAGCAGTTCCTGATCAGGCCATTGTTACCATATACAAATACATAAGGGTGAAGGGATACCACCCCGCCAGATACGGTCACATTGTTATTAAAGGTTGCGGTCACCGTTGCCGATGCGGATGCATTGTTTGAAATTACAACCGCCGTTCCAGAGACCGAAACCACGGTGGTTGAAGCCGGAATTCCAGCCCCTGTGATCGTTTGGCCGGCACCAATTAGAGTGTTGGCCGCAGCCAAGGTCAGGTTTGGGGTGCCAGTTGAGGTTGTAACTGAGTCAGTAAAAACACCTATTTGACTCATTGTTGTGCCGTTAATGTCTCCAATCAAAACCGGGCTATTAGTTGTGTTGTCGATTGCCCCAAGGTTTTGGCCTGGGTGGGCAAGCAGAGAATTTACCCCCGCTCCGGCAACATCGTAGAAGCCATCGAACTGCCAAAGGTTAGTTGATGTAGCCGTAAAGTTAGAAAGGGTGAAGTTGTTTACTCCGGCACCCACCCCGTTGTCATCGATGATGAGCTCTTGAAGGCCGCTTGAATAACCGGAAAAGACAAAGTTAAAGCCGTTTTGGGGGTTGACCCAAACGCCCCTAGATGGCCCCAAAAGTTCATTGGCGATAACCCGATAGCCCCCGACTTTACGAGGTCGGCCACGCTGAAACCTTACCCAACGGCCATCGTTGTAGTACTGCTTATCGAATACCGTACCATCCCGCTGGATACCGGCAAGAGTATCGAGGGCGAATACCTTTTGCGTCATTAGAATGTTCCGCCAAGCACACCGCCGCTAAATGTCCCGGTTCCCGTGACAACGATCCCTGAGGAGGTTGCCCTAAACCTTTGGGTTCCCTGAACCGTAATTCCAAACTGCCCTGTAGCGGGTCTATAAATGCCCGTAGTAGGCTCTGAGGAAAAGGATAGGGATGGAGATCCAACCGTTCCATCCGTGATCGACAGGGTCACCGTACCGGCCAAAATGGTCGAAGCGTTTAGAAGATTGACTGAGTCGCAAAGAAGAATAACCTGTTGGCCAGCGGGAACGACCGCCGCCCCGGCTCCTGGCAATCCGGTGGTTATGGTGATATCAAAATTTGATGCCGTGCCATCGGTTTGGTTGGTTACATAATAAACCTGAATGGTCTGAGGCACCTCAATGGTGACATTGCCGGTCAATGTGCCCGTGTACTTTTGGATCACATTGGAGGCTTCCGAAGGGGTCAAGGTGTAGGTTCCGGTCGTTACCGCCTTGGTCAGCTGGGTAAAGTTAAATTCCGCTCCTCTACCAATACCCACCGTAAAGAACCCAGACCCTGAACAAATCAAAAAGCAAGAATCCGAAGGTTGTAGGTTTAAAGAGGCGTTACCATCAACCAATTCGCCGCCGGGAGGGGTCAGGGATAGGGTTCCTGTACCGCCATTTCGGATTACCGTGAACCAATTGTCCCCAAGAGTAAGGGAAGAGGTCAGGGTAAAAGTCCCCGTGCCCCCTGTCCAAACCAAGGTTTGAGCTCGATCTGTGTCTACTACCGTGTAATTACTATTAATTGAAATAACCGGATGAGACTGATTTAGGGTGTTGCCGCTTGCCAAAAGGCCGTATCCGGCAAGGGTGGAGGCATCCACATTGGATGTGCCGACACCGAAAGCAATGACCCCCCAGGTTCCCGCCGTGTTGGGGTTGGTCTCAATATAGATGTATTT
>Ga0068876_10001167_pt1 | contig 20723 bp, 17 predicted proteins | sample NOAtaG_6_FD_66442 | JGI IMG/M metagenome (GOLD analysis project Ga0068876, IMG submission 66442) | Freshwater lake microbial communities from Lake Erie, under a cyanobacterial bloom - NOAA_Erie_Diel5S_2200h metaG | ecosystem: Environmental > Aquatic > Freshwater > Lake | place: USA: Ohio, Lake...
TGCGATCGGGGCGATATGTTAACTAATGATATACCTAGCAATATCTTCGATATTCCTGAAGTCATACTTTAGAATTCAAAAAATAACTTGACTCATAAAACATGGTTGAATATAAAAGTTAGTCTTCAACTGCTGATTTCTTTGAAAAGTTTACTAATTAGCACTTTCGATGTTCGGGGAGGAGCTGCACGAGCTGCTTATCGATTGCATAATGGCTTGCGCATGATTGGCATAGATTCCACAATGCTAGTGCAGGAAAAATCTAGCGATGACTGGACAGTATTAGCACCTAAGACGCGCATACAAATGGGTATAGCCAAAACTAGAGCAACCATTGACTCTTTACCTTTACGTTTCTATACTCGGTTTGATAATTATGGTCGATTTTTTCCGCAATGGCTACCCGATTCTCTGCCAAATCAAGTTAAGCAAATCAAACCAGATATTATTAATCTTCACTGGATTTCAGGTGGATTTGTTCAGATAGAAACCTTGTCAAGATTTAAACAACCTCTCGTTTGGACATTACATGATATGTGGGCTTTTACGGGAGGGTGTCACTCTAGTCAAGAATGCGATCGCTACATTTCTAATTGCGGCAATTGCCCTCAAATCCATAGCAAACAAGACAAAGATCTGTCTCGATGGGTTTGGGAGCGCAAATCCAAAGCTTGGAATTCTCTGGATTTAACAATTGTCACTCCAAGTAAGTGGTTAGCAGATGTCGCTAGAAAAAGTTCACTTTTAACCGATTACTCTATTCATGTAATTCCCCATGGACTAGATATTAAATCATATAGACCCATAGAATCTAAGCTAGCCAGAGATTTACTTAACTTACCTCAAGATAAGTATCTCATCCTATTTGGGGCTATGCGTGCAACCAGCGATTTCAACAAGGGTTGGCAGTTTCTTCAGCCAACTTTACACAGACTAAAGCAATCAGGATGGCAAGATAAAGTTGAAGTGGTTATCTTTGGGGTATCTACTCCAGAAGTACCGTTAGATATGGGGTTTCCTTGCCACTACCTAGGGAAATTGCACGATGATTTAAACTTAGCTGTAATGTATGCTGCTGCTGATGTAACTCTGGTTCCTTCGAAACAAGAGTCGTTTGGACAGACAGCCTCTGAATCTCTTGCTTGCGGTACACCTGTTGTAGCCTTTGGAGCAACTGGATTGCTTGATATTGTTACACATCAATCAAATGGATATCTTGCTATTCCATTTGATTGTGATGATTTAGCTAATGGAATTAACTGGGTTTTGGCAGATCCACATAGACATCAAAATTTACGAGTTGCAGCTAGGAAAAAAGCTGAGCAAGAGTTCGATCAATTACTTCAAGCTCAACGCTATCAAGAGTTATTTCATAAGATTTTGAATTTGCCAAACTAGATTTATCATGGTTGCTAAAGATATTTCTGACCTTCCAAAAGTTACAGCCGTGATCCCTACACGCGATCGCAAAGATAAGTTATTTCGCTTTTTAGAGAAGTTTTCAAAACAAACTTATCCTAATCTGCAAATCATAGTTGTAGACTCTAATTCTACTGATGGAACAAGAAAGGAAATCATAAATCTTTTCCCGCAAGTAAATCTAATTTGTGTAAGTGATCGCGAATATTGGTCTGGAGCAACTAATGCGGGAGTAAAAAGAGCATTACAAGATGGATGTGAATATGTCTTGACAATTAATGATGATTCAATAGTTTCACTAAACCATGTAGAGAGAATGGTGGAAATTACTCAAAAACATCAGATTCTAATTTTAGGAAACTGCATTAATTATCTATCAAGCCCTCAATTAATTTGGGCTCTTGGTACTTCTAACCATTGGGGAACTACTAGCTTTTTGAGCCTCAACTATCACAACACTGAATTTGACAATCTGCCAACAAACGTCAAAAATATGGAACTTATCCAAGTAGATGCTTTAGCAGGCAATGGAGTTTTAATTCATCGAAATGTGTTTGAAAAAATTGGTCTATATAATGAGGTTTTTCTACCGCACTATCATGCCGATTCAGAAATAGCTATTCGAGCTACCAATAGAGGAATTAAAGTTTATGTAAGTCCATCCATCATCCTACTCAATGATTTTCACCCTGATCAAAAGCAACTAAATCTCAAACAACCAAAAGGGCTAATCTATGCGTTATTACATAAGAAGTCTCATTTATTTATATTGCCTCTAATTTATATTTTTGTGATGTACTGTCCAAACAATAAAAAACTAAGAACTTTTTGGAAATTACTTAATAGACTTACACATAATCAGGCTTAGCCCAAACAACTCGATTAATATAGTCAACATAACTTAAAACAATACGCACTACCTGCTGGGAAACACGGCAATTACTATAGTCAGAAACAGCCAATATTGGTTTTGTGGATTCAGAAAACTGATTAGTGATGACCCTTACAGCGTCAAGAACGCGATCGCGTTTAAGTCCACTCATAACAAGCACGCCAGCATCCATTCCTTCAGGACGCTCATGAGTATTCCGAATCGTGACTGCTGGCAAATTAAGTAAAGCCGCTTCTTCAGTAATCGTACCACTGTCAGATAGTATGCAAAATGATCGCATTTGTAGCTGGATATAGTCGAGAAAACCAAAGGGATTACTAAAAACAATTTTATCGCTCAAAGCTATATTTTTAATCTTTTCTAAACGCTTTCGAGTACGAGGATGAGTGGAAACAATTACAGGGAAATCATATTCTGCAACCAAGGCATTTAAGGTGTCTAGAAAATCAGCTAAAACACTAGGCGAATCAACATTTTCTTCGCGATGGGCACTGATTAAGAAGTACTTACGAGGCTCTAGTCCTAACCGCGTTAATATATTAGACTGACTAATTTTGGGTAAATAATAATCAAGTACCTCCGGCATATGGGAGCCAGTTTTAAAGATCATATCAGGACGAATTCCCTCAGCCAAAAGATATCGCCGTGCATGTTCTGTAAGAACCATATTTACATCGGAGAGATGATCAAGAACCTTTCTGTTTAGCTCCTCTGGGACTCTCTGATCAAAACAACGATTTCCTGCCTCCATGTGAAAGACAGGGATTTTTCTACGTTTAGCAGATAAAACTGCTAAGCAAGAATTAGTATCTCCATAGAGCATCACTGCCTCAGGTGATTCTTTCTCCAAAACCTCGTCAGATTTAGCAACTACTTGGGCAATAGTTTGAGCAGCATTAGCACCAGCAGCTTCCAAGAAATAATCGGGCTTACGAATTTCTAAGTCGTCAAAAAAGATCTGATTTAGTTCATAATCATAGTTCTGCCCAGTATGCACTAAAACATGGTTAGTGTATTTATCCAATTCAGCAATAACTCGGCTCATTTTGATTAGTTCGGGTCGAGTACCAACGATAGTCATCACCTTAAGCATTAAGTTGCTCCTGGATGAAATCAAGTTTCAAAAGTAGTTGCTTAACCCCTTCAACTTCAAGGCGATCGGTATTATGAGACGTGTAGTCAGACAACTTGGAGATCGACGCTTCCCCCTCCGTAAAGTACAAATTATAATTAAGATCGCGATTGTCTGCTGGAATACGGAAATAATTGCCGACATCTTCAGCCTTTGCCATCTCTTCACGAGAGACCAAAGACTCATACAACTTTTCACCATGCCGAGTACCAATAATGCGAATTGGACTATTGCCTTGAAACACCTCTTTTAAAGCTTGAGCTAGCACCTCAACAGTAGAAGCTGGAGACTTTTGAACAAAAATATCTCCCTGTTGTCCATGTGTAAAAGCATAAAGTACCAGATCAACAGAATCATCCAATGACATCAAGAAGCGAGTCATCAATGGATCGGTAATAGTGATTTCTTGCCCTTGCTTTAACTGGTTTACAAACAGAGGAATTACAGAACCGCGAGAAGCCATAACGTTTCCATAGCGTGTAGCACAAAGAACAGTTTCGCCGTCTTCAAGACTTCTTGCTTTGGCAACTATTAACTTTTCCATCATTGCCTTTGATAATCCCATTGCATTGATAGGATATACAGCCTTATCAGTGCTTAAAGCCACTACACGTTCTACTCGATTTACAATGGCAGCGTTAATGACATTTTCTGCCCCCAATACATTAGTGCGTATAGCTTCCATTGGATAAAACTCACAAGAGGGGACTTGTTTTAGTGCTGCCGCGTGAAAAACATAATTTACACCTTTCATTGCATCTTGAACACTGTCATAGTTTCTCACATCACCAAGATGAAACTTTAACTTGGAATTGCGGAAGGCGAGGCGCATATCTTCCTGCTTTTTCTCGTCTCGACTGAAAATACGAATTTCTCGGACATCAGTTTCTAAAAACTGTTTTAGGACGGCATGACCGAAAGAACCAGTCCCACCAGTAATCATTAGTACTTTATCTTTAAACATATTATTTTTAGATTTTAATTAATTACTTAAACTCATACATTCGTGTTATTAACTCATGCCATTCTGGAGCTACATAACCTGTCATCTCATAAAACTTTTGAGAATTAAGAGAACGATCAATTTTAAAGCTATCATCAGGGAAGATTTCTATTTTCTTGTTATAGATCTGAGCTACTAGGTTTAGTAGCGAATGCTTATCAATTGGCTTTGCAGCTATATGATATAAACCATGCAGCTTCGGACAAGGCAAAACAAAGTCATGAATAATTCTTGCTAACTCAACTGTTGGAAGCCCTGAAAATATAGCATGTGTATATCCCTTGACCGATCTTTCCTGTGAAAGAAACCAACCAACAAGACTGCGATTTCCAGAAAGTTCATGTCCAATGATTGACGTGCGAAGTGTTACAGCATGTGGGTAATCAACTTCACCTAAAAGCTTAGAACGGCCATACAGATCTTTTGCATCAGGGAAGTCTGACTCCATATAGTTACCTTTGTCGCCAGAGAAAACACAATCTGTACTGATATGGATTAAACGAGCATTCACAAGTGCGCAAAGATCAGCAAGTCGGTGTGGCAGTAAAGTGTTGATAGGTATTGCTAAAAGTGGATTGTTTGAATCAGCGAGTTGCTTTACTAAACCAACACAATTTATTACTATTTGTGGGTGAAATGTTGCAAATACTCTAATCAGTGAGTCATAGTTTTCTACATCGACTCCAGTAATAATATACTCAGAATTTACACCGTCAAAATGATGGGAAGCATTATCACCCCTTATAGTACCAATTACGTCATAACCAACATTGCTATTTAAGAAGGTTCGGAACATTGCGTTGCCTAACATTCCAGTAGCACCTAAAACTAGCACTTTCATATCTTAACTAAGCACCCATATAATTTTTTTATAATATAGTGAATCGAAACCGCCAAACTTCTTGCCACTCTCACAAAATCATCTGAAGAATAATTGTAACTTTATAGTTGCAACTTCACATTCATCCAAACTAGATTTTGTAGTACGAACGATACCATGAGACAAAATGTTCAATACCTACCTCAATTGGAGTGGTGGGTTTAAATCCTACATCCCTTACTAGATCTTCAATATCTGCATAAGTAGTTAGTACATCTCCAGCTTGCATGGGGAGCATGTTTTTTTCTGCCTTAATTCCCAAGCAATTTTCTAACAATTCAATAAAGTACATCAATTCAATAGGTTTGTTATTGCCGATGTTATAAATTCGATAAGGGGCTTGACTAGTTGCGGGATCGGGTAGAGAGCCTGTCCAATTAGGGTTTGATTGTGGGATTGTGTGTATTACCTGAAAAACTCCCTCAACGATATCATCAATATATGTAAAATCTCGCTGCATTTTACCGTAATTAAAGACATCTATAGGTTTTTTCGACAAGATTGCCTTAGTAAAGAGCATGGGAGCCATGTCTGGTCTTCCCCAAGAACCATAAACTGTAAAAAAACGTAGACAGGTGATTGGTATTCCATATAAATGACTATAGGAATGAGCCATTAACTCGTTTGCTTTCTTGGTTGCGGCGTAGAGACTAATAGGATGATCTACATTGTCATGAACTGAAAAAGGTGTTTTGGTATTTGCCCCATATACAGAACTAGAAGAAGCACATACTAGGTGTCCTACTTTCGACTGACGACATCCTTCTAATACATTCATAAATCCAACCAGATTACTATCTATGTATGCATGTGGATGTTTGATAGAGTAACGTACACCTGGCTGAGCTGCTAAGTTGACAACTATATTAAAAGTCTGATCCTCAAACAACTTTTCTAAGCCTTGTCTATCTTCTAAATTTAGCTTATAAAATCTAAAATTCTGATATTTTTTTAATTGTATTAGACGGTCATTTTTGAGGTTTACATCATAGTAATCATTTAAATTATCTATCCCAATAACTTTGTATCCTCTAGACAACAAATATTGACTAAGATGAAATCCGATAAAACCAGCTGAGCCAGTTATTAAAATATGATCTCCATTGTTCAAAATGTTGTCAAGATTTTTATGATTGTTCATTAATTGGATGCCAACAATAAATTTTATACATTGATCTTTTAAATAAACAATAAAACTATTTCTTGTTTATTTAATATGGTGACTAATCTCTACTTAAAAATCATTCTAAATTTGGCGAGAATTTTTTTTCCATTTATCAAAAATTTAACTACTAAGTTATTAGAGATTTTTGACAGTCGGTTTTGTGTGTTTAGTAGTTGATTTTGTGTGTTTAGTAGTTGATTTTGTGTGTGAAATAAAATAGTCTTAGTCTCAATCAAATCTAAAACTAATTGAGACATCTTTGATTTTACCGCCTGTCGGTACATCTCGACAACGCGATCGCGTACAGAGTCTCGACCAGCTAAGATTGGTAACCATGCACGATTAGTTAATGCAATATTATCTGCTAAAGCATCATCATTCATGGCTAGAACTAAAGCATCTGCAATAGCAGGTGGATCGAGGTTGGGAGCATAGATAGTGTGGATTTTATCTTTAAAAAGAGGTAGTAGAGTCTCAATAGGTGACAGAATCGGTACAGTATGAGAAGCCATAGCTTCATACATTGAGTTTGGAATACCATCACTCAGCGAAGGAGCGAGAATAACTCTGGCTGAACGATAAAGCTCCAAGAATTTTTCATGAGGCAAACGACTGTGGATCTCCACTCGTGAGCCATAATTTCCTAGGAATGTATTGAACCAATACTCAACATCTGGAGATGCTGCTGTAGCAACAAGATGAAATTCACCAATATGTGGTAAAGCTAATCTTAGAGCCTCAACAACTGCCATACCATCACTCTGGATAAAGTTATAAGCCTTTGGCCATATTATTAGACGCTCCTTCCGAGAAGGCAGTGGAACACCATCGAACATCGCAGGATCGATACCTCCTGCCCCAGGGACAGATCCTGTGATCGACAGTTTATCGGATGAAAGCCCCATTTCTAAAGCTAATGAATAATTTTGTTGATTGTCTGCGATAAAGTAATCGCAACGACTTAATACAGCCTGAATTTCCTGTGCTAGATTAGGATTTTTCCTGTTAAGCGCAATGTCTGGACCGCCACGAGCTTGTACTATCCAGAACGGGTCCCACAAATCAAAACCAGTATTCGATAGACTAAGAACTCTCAAAAAAAATGCGCTGGCAGGGAAAACTCCCAATGTATGCACAATATGAGGTTTGAATTCTTGCAGCACGCTTAAGGCATTCACCAATTGCATACATTTGATAGATCCCAGACCATGAATATAGACATCACCAAGATCTAAATCTTCATGTTTTAAATGATTGGGCAATTTATCAAAATAGATATGATCCTTCGCCTCAACAATTGGGAAATCTAATTTTGGTCCCCCCCACATACTAATATGCAGTCCTTGAATTTCAAACTCGCCTTTGTACGGCGAAAGTAAATCTATCCAACTCTGTGCATGAGAACTATGCAACTCTCCAACGAAAAGTATCCGAATGGTTTCAGACATCGAGAACCTCCTGTGCCCACAATTCAGTCATCATTAGTAGCCATGGTTTTGTCCAGTGAACTTGACCTGCGAGGAACCCATTTACCACAGCCTGTATAGCAATAGGTTCAAAAAATCCTCTTTGTGCTGTAGTTTCAATGGAAAGGATATCTTTCATTGTTGACATTAAAATGCCCCGTAACCAATGGTCAAATGGAAGAGTGAATCCTCTCTTAGTACGTTGGGCAAAACCATTTGGGAGCAATGGCAATCCAACCTCAAGTAACAAACGTTTAACGCCAGAGGCAGCATAGCTACCAGAAGGGGCAAAACGATCACCTGGAGCAATCTTAGCTGTCTCTGGAACAGACAATGCAAAATCCAACAATTTTTCGTCAAGTAAAGGGACTCGAACCTCTAGACCATGAGACATTGCTGCTGTATCAATATCCGCTAACAACTGATTGCGTGTGTATCCCGATAAAAGCAGTCCCGTGACTCGTGAAAGCGCATCTGCATGGCGTAATGGATCGGGGCGCTGTGGGGGTGATGAAGTGTTTGGACATAGAGCCAATGCCGTGGGTGTATCGAAAATCTTGTATTGATTTGCAAACGTATTCACAAAAGTTTCGCCTCTAAAATTTCCCATTAAACGCTTAAGATAGGATTGGCTAGAAAAATTTTGCATCGTACCGAACCAAGGGTAGCCTGCGAAAAGTTCATCTCCGCCTGTACCAGAAATAGCGACAGTTAATTCTTGACTAGCAGCCTTAGCAACAAACCATGAATTTACTCCATCTACAGTTGGATGATCCAGACCTCTGGCAATAGCTCGCAAATCATCAGCAATTTCGTTTTGCTGTACGATAACTCGATTGTGGACTACACCTAAATGGCGAGCAACGATCGCAGCATCATCAGTTTCATCTTCGGAATCAGTGTTTAAGCCACTTTCAAAACCAACCGAAAATGTTCTTAAATCTCCATGTTCACGCGCCATGAGAGCAACCAATAACGAAGAATCAATTCCACCAGACAAAAAAGCTCCAAGGGGAACATCGGCAACCATTTGACTGCGAACAGCATCACAAAGAAGCTTCTCACCGTAATCTTTGATCGCCGACCAATCTGCACCTGCTAAATCGACTGCCCCAATTCGTAAAGGACGAAAGCAATTGAAAGTTGGCGCTTTTCCATTTTGTAACTTTAGCGTATACCCTGGCAAAAGCCACTTCACACCAGATAGAATACTGTTTGGCTGTGTTATTGAGCCTCTTTCTATAAGCGATCTCAATGAATTACGATCTACATCTCGCTTTACTAGTCCCGAAGCTAGAAGAGCTTTCAATTCGGAAGCAAAAACAAAGCCATCAGCAGTTTCAGCATAAATAAATGGTTTAATCCCAAGAGGGTCGCGAGCGCAAAATAGTTTTTTTTCGCGACTGTCCCACAGAGCAAATGCGTACATTCCCCGCAAATGTTGGACGAAACTTTCACCGTAATGGAGATAAAGATTCAACAAAACTTCAGCGTCAGAATGCCCCAGAAATCTATATCCCTCTGACTCAAGTATCTTTCGCTTTTCTTGAAAGTTATAGAGTTCGCCGTTATAAACGAGCGTTACTCCATGTCGAGTCATTGGTTGCTTCCCAGCCTCTGATGTATCAATTACAGCAAGTCTTGTATGCCCAAGACCACAGCCATTCTCAATATGTATAGCATCTCCATCAGGACCACGATGATTCATTGCCGCAGTCATACGTTGCAGTGACAAACTTAATTGATTACCTACAAGTTTTTTAGATATAATTCCTGAAATACCACACATTATTTATTCTTTTAAGCGTTTTACCTAACGCATCAAACATACTCTTGTTGTTGGGTCGCAAAACTATTCGTTCATCTTTACATTTCATTTCAAAGGCTTAGTTGCTCTCCCCTCAATGCCATTATAACCAAGATGAACATCAATCTCTGTTAACCCAGCCTTCTCAAAACAATCGCGAAACTGTTCTAGTGTCTGAGGAATGTCATACATTGGCGATAAAAAATCAAAAATGTCAAGTACTGCAAATTCCTTATGTTTAGTAACATCCATTCCGACTAGTCGAGAACAGTAATCATCAATCATCAAGTTCTTCATAAACTCTAGCCCTGCATGTCCAAATTTCCCTGGTAGAGAGCGAGCAACATACGCAATAGGAAAGAGAATATTCACGTATTGGCGCACTAAAAAATGTAGCGTTTTGGGAGTTAAGTTAGGAATGATTTTACGAAATCTGTATTTTGCTCGAAGTATTCGATGCCCACTATCTCCTGTTGGATTGGGGGCAATATATGAATCCGCCGATATTTTACCACTCGGTTTGATCATAGAAACTAGCTCTTGAAAGGCTTTCTGTGGATCAGGCGTATGTTGGAGCACGCCAAAACAGAAGCATTTGTCAAATTTTTCGGCAGGGAAAGGCATCGAAAATATGCTAGCTTGTAAAACAAGACTGTTTTTATTTAAACCGATTTTTTTGTGAGTAATTTCAACAGAACTAGACATATCAAATGAAATTACAGTCGCTCCTCTTTCTAGAGGAAAAGATGTCAAAGAACCTGGTCCACAGCCTGCTTCTAGTACAAGCTCTCCTGACAAATTCTCTTCCCACTTTGTCTCTTCAGCAAACCTTGTTCTATAAAGTGAATAGCTAGAAATTAACTCATCTAATATGGTGGGATGTTTTTCCCACTCCAGAGTAAAATTATAGGCATAGCTATCACCAGTAAATCGAGGGATAAAGCCCCGAATAGGATACTCGTTCCCACGATTATTAACTAAGATGCCTTCTTTGATGAAATAACCTTTGCTTTCCGTGACTGACTTAATACTTAAGGGCTCTTTAGTCTCTGGGCAAACCAGATAATCAAGAAAACGTTCGTGCATTGTTGGATTCCTCCTCAGTTAACTGTAATTTTACGGCTTAGGATAAATTTTTTAATTTAGTCGTAACTAACTATTCCTACTAACATTAATCAGACTATCATCAATGAGTTTGACACTTGTCAAACTCGTTAGGAAGTTGCTAGAACATTATGAGTAGAGTAAGTTAACATTTTTTAGCCACAATCAAGTAAGTATGACCATGTATTGGAAGACTCTTCAGTCCGAGTTTCTTACACAGCTTAATAATTGGGTTTGAAAATTTTCTAGTTAACATATCTTCTCGAACTAAGTCTCCAGCCACACCTAATTTATGGGCTAATATTTTAGGCAAATAAAATGGCATTAGATAGTCTGGTAATGGTTCCGTTTTTCGGGTTGCGACGGTCAATCCCAGCTTATTTAAGAGCAACTCTAAACTTGTAGGTGTCCAAATAGAAACGTGATGTGGTGGTATGGCTGTATGGGAATCCGCAAAAAAACGAATTGGTCCACTATGATCTGGCACACTCACTATAACTAAGCCACCTGATCGAACCTTGGCAATACTTTCACGTAGTAGTCCAACTGGATCGGCAACATGTTCTATTACTTGGAAAAGCGTTACTGCGTCCATCCCTGACGGTGCATCTGACAAGTTTTCATATAGTTTCACCTCATGTGGCAGCGAATTGCGAACAGCAGGATTGGCATCGTTCCCATGACGTATTACATTTGGCAATTTTTTAGTAACTAGACTGAGAAATGCCCCACGACCACAACCTACATCAAGCACCGAATGTGATTTTTGTGATCGCATTGCCTTGATCGCCACATGAAAATCCCAACGGTCTGACAGGTAATATTCATTACGAGAGATATCAGTATAGAAAGCACCACTACCAACTGTCATAGGGAGAAAAACTCCAAAACCACAGTTTTTACAGTGATAGAGTGTCAATTCTAAGTCATCTGGATAGTCAGCCCAAGTATCTTCAGAAATCTCAACTTCATGGGCTTCCCACTTTCGTAGCACATTAAACAAGCTGTGCGTTACTGTCGTCTTCTCTAATTCGGAGTCGCAGCAAGAACATTGATTATCAATTATCAAAACCATCTCCCTATCCAATTAATCATTCGCTTTACCCAAATTCGGTAACGAGGAGGGTTTGCTTGGATATGTATTGGCACTTGGTCAATTACAGAGGGACGAATATTACTCCAAGAATCCTTAATATATGAGGAGAATTCAATGGGTGCATATAGTCGCTGATAATTGGAAAGCGTATTTTTATCGGTAAAAATACTGTCAAATGGCAGACGGAACTCTGTCTCTGTATTTTTTCGCAAAACAGCGTAAATCATAATATCTCGGTCATCGTAAGCCTGATAATTTTCCAAACTAAATCGATAAAGCGTTGGAGAATAATCAATTGTAAGAGCAATGTCAATGATATCATAGTCATTTGCTGCTGCAAGATCGGCAATCATCCTTGGCTGTACAGTATAGTAGCCATGATTGGCATTGCAGTTTGAGGGTAACGCATGTACGATTAAGCCACCAGCCTTACATACTTCGTGAGCATTGCGAAATGCACTAGTAATATCAAAGCAATGCTCAAAGGTTCCCAAGTCTGTGACAAGATCGAATTTATCTGCAAATCCATAAGTGGTAGACAGATTAGTATTCAGGTCGAAGGCTAATGCTCCATGCTCAGAGGTAGCATCAATGCAAGTATAATCGCACAGCCCAAATAAATCATATAGTATCGGAGCAGAATCGATAGTAGATAAGGAATGATTTATCCCACAACGTCTTGCATGATCGGCTGTTGATTTAGTATCTGCACTAATAACTTGGGCCCCAAATTCCAAAACTCTGCCTTGGGCAGGAAGTAATTCGCGATTGAAAAGAGAAGATAGAAGAGTGACGTACTCTAGATTAATACCCATAATATTTAATTTGTTTTTTTACCTTCTGGGAGTGAAGCTACCGTAAAAGACATTCCATGGAAACCAAAAGAGATGAACTCGTTTAATACAAGTCCAGAATTTCTCTCAAGCCATTCACTACATGCTCGTCGTTCACCTCGATCAACCAAATTCCGATAGCAACGCCAATCATCGAAAAGAATAACACTTCCGATAGAAAGATAGGGAGTTATGAATTGAAGGACAGGTACGGTAGATTCATAAAAATCGCAATCTATCCAAATGCAGGCTAAGTGCTGTAAAGCAATCTTGTCAGCGTATTCTGATGTAAGCACCTGATCAAACCAACCCTTCGTTGTTACCAGTTGATTGAGAGGAAGATCAGGTGCGGCAATTTGAACATTGCGACAAAAATCAATCTCCGTAACTGCATACTGCCCCTTAAAGAATCCGCTCGAAAATCCTTCAGGTGATATATCTAAACCTTTTGGCTCTGGCAATCCCTCAAAAGAATCAAACGCCAAAAAACGCATGTGAGGGAAAAGGGTGTGAAAGAGGTTAGCCGCATAGCCAAATGTCGTCCCTTTGTATACGCCAAACTCTGCATAATCACCTGGGAGTTCTGCATTAACTAGATAATCAGCCACACAATCAAGAACATCCCATCGATTGCGATAATAATTAATCAGGCGATTCTCTAGATGATCGACTCGCGATCTCAATATTTGAACCTCTTCATATAAACTACTATGCTTTAAATTAATATCTTTTAGAAGATAATTTTTTAGCTTAGTAAATAATTTTAATTGAGACATAAAATTCACTATACTCAGGAAAATGATTTAAGAAATTCGCTGCACTGTGTATTCTGGTTTAAAAAGTCCAAGAATTAATTCAGTCCGCTCACAATGTAATATCGCAGCATTTTCATTAACTACTATAGGTACATAGGAGTCTTTGTGACCTATTGAAACTGCCGGAGTAAAAAAGTAATCTCCAGGTGCCAAATTAGGCAAAATCCCTTCAAAGCGAAAAGTTGCAAATTTATCTTTAGCGATATCGAAATTAAGCTTACCAAGTTCAATTGCCGCACTGGAAAAATCACATAGTGGCATTCCATTTCCTGCGTCAATTCGCATTCCTACAGCAAGTTCTGGAATTACGTTCTCTTCTGCGGCTAAAGCACATAAAATAGATGACTCAAAGCGATAATCGCATTCGATAATAATCTTCTGTCCCTTGACAAAGCGATTAGTTGGTAATAGTCCAAAGAACCGCATTGATTCAAGTGTAGCTCCGCCTCTTCCCCATCGATTGATATCTTTCGATAGATCCACGTTATAGATGTTTTCGTTAGTATTTATTTCGCGCACTAGAGAGCTATCAGTCAAATTCTCAGACAGTTTGATTGTATCTCCTGACCCCCCATGCTCATTTGTGGATGGATAAAGAATATGCATATACTCAGTTATCACATCCTCTGGGTTGCCATTGGCGATTAACTTACCTTTGTGCAAGAGCAGCAGCCGAGAACAATTAGCTTTAGCTCCAAAAATATCATGGGTTACAAGAATAACTGTTGTGCCTCTTTGCTTAAGAGCATTCAGTTGATCGTAACATTTTTTTTGAAAGCGAGAATCCCCAACGGATAATGCTTCGTCAATAATTAAAATATCAGGATCGGTGAGAATCGCTGAGGCAAATGCTACTCGGACAAACATCCCACTTGAATAAATTTTCATCGGTTGATCGAAAAACTCTCCAACCTCTGCAAATGCTTCGACCTCGATAATTTTTTTCTGAATTTCGCGATCGCTTAAGTTATAGATCTGCATTTGAAATGTTACGTTCTCGCGCCCAGTTAACTCTGGGTTAAAACCTGCACCGAGTTCAAGCAGACAGGCTAATCTTCCCTTCACATCTACCGTACCCGAAGTAGGGGTCAAGACCCCAGCCAATATTTGTAATAACGTTGACTTGCCAGCACCATTGACACCCAAGATACCAAGGTGTTCCCCCGCCTTAATTTCAAAATTTATGTCTTGAAGCGCAAAAAAAGGCGAATGCCAAGTACGCCATGGTAACAATGCTTCCTTCAAGCGATCTGATGGTTTAGCATAAAGCCGAAAAGATTTGCTTAAATCTTGGACAGAGATGATTGGTGCAGTCATAGATTCAGATGACATCAGCAAAGTGAGGTCTAACACGTTGAAAGAAAAACATACCTAAAAACAAAATCAATATGGCAGTGCTCCAGAACACTATAGTTTCTAATGGACGCTGCCAAAAAGGTAATCCATCAAATAAGCTATCGCGATATCCAGTAATAATATAGGCGAATGGACTGTAGAGGAGAAACCCGAATTTTGAAGTGGTAATTAAGTCTGCTCTCCAAAATATTGGAGTAGCCCAAAACAAAGATTGTAAAATAACCCCCACAATGTTACCAACATCTTTGGTAAACACCTGAGCGGCTGAAGTGAGATAGTTGACCCCCAGAGTTAAGATGACTGCACAAAGAAAGTAGTAAGGCAATTGCAGCCAATAAATAAAAGAGCCAACCCCCTGTACAGCCATGATCAGCATAAGAATGAGCATCAACAGGATATGTATTGGCATCGCAGAGACGACTTTCACGATTACTAGTAATGGCAATGGAAAACGGATTTTTGTAACCAAATGTGGGCTTTCCACGATAGCGTTAACTCCTCCTGTCAAAATTTCTGAGACAAAAGCCCAGACTAACATTCCAGAGATCAACCAATTAGCATAGGAGGCATTTCCCACAGCACCACTAACTTTTAGTCCATATATCATCACAACATAGATTAGCGCAGTATTTATCAAAGGCGAAAGAATTGCCCATGCGCTACCCAGTAGAGTACCAAGATAACGTTTACGAATATCCATCTTGGACATCTGAATTAAAAGCAAAATATGAGAAGACATCATTAACAAATCCAATTAATTTACTCGCAAAAATTTGATGTTTATGATGTTAAGATATAAAACATCAAGCATATCGCTGATTTAAAATTATGAAATAGTTCTACATTGATTTACGTATCCATGTCTTGAAAAATCTCATTATAAAAATTCCAAACACGGTTGGAGAAATCGTTTTGGTTGAGTCGCTTTTTAATAGTGTGCCAATTAGCTTCGGCAGCATTGTCAACTAAGTAGTCATTAGACAATGCTGATCTCAAGCGATCAGCAATAACAGCAACATTATCAGGTGGAATTATATATCCACCTATATTGTCATCAAACCACTCTTCACAGCATGATGTGTTTGTCTGAATCGGAAATGCTCCCATAGCCATCGCTTCAAGTGCAGAAGTACTAATAGCATCCGATATGCTCACACCAAGATATATTCGCGATCGCGCAAACATACGCAGCATTTGATCATGAGAAGTTTCAGGTAAAATCGTGATATTTTTGATATCTGTGTAAGCCATTATTTCCTTAGCACGGGCGACGGTCTCAGGAGAGGGCGAAAATATAATCACATGGAAATTCTTTGCCAGATCACTGCAACACTCTAAAGCATCTAAAGCCGTTAGCGCTCTCCCAGCAAAGTGTTGGTAACCTTTAATCATAATCAACTTCCGCTGTGAAGTTGGTATCATGGTACGTAATGGATAGATCTTGTCAAGATCAAAACCACCGGTATTAGGCATTACTGGCATCACTTTAGCAGTCAAACCAAGCTCTTGAGCCAGAGATACGTCGCGATCGCACTCACACGAGTAGTAATCGATGTTACGTAGTAATTTTGTTATCTGCGCCCGATGATCATCAAATTGGCGATAATGGTAAATATCGCTACCCCAGTTTGTGGCAAGCCACGACGGGAAGTCCCCATGATAATATTTCTTTGCTTCCAATACGTTATAGCCACAATGCTGAAACTCCATGGAGTGGATCAGATCAGGTTTAATTCTTTGAATCAAACTCGCCAAAGTTCTTGGTCCATGGAGTAACGGTACTGGCGATCGTGACTCGCCCATCCTTAAGGATATATGACTAAGCGTTGATGCAAGTTTTGGCAAAATTGGTACTGGATAAATTGGACTATACCGTAATCCATTCTCCACTTTTCTGCCATTAGAATTGGTTAGTAATGAGCGCAGAAAACTTTTTGGAGCTATCTGCCTGACGGGCGGATGAATTGTCACACCTCTCAACATTGGAAGTGGAGGAATGTGATTGACTGGAAAGAGATGGAGATCCCAACCACAATCTACAATGCTATTGATCCACCTACAGGCGTGGGGACTATTCTGCATTGCCACAAATAGAATTTTTTTTAGTGAATCCATTTTACAATCTTTAAATATCCTCTAAGTATCAAATTAAATCAGCTAACTGTTTAGATACTGATTGAAGACTGAATGAATTTTTGAATTCCTCATTATACCAAGGTGAACTACACCCATTCAGCACATAATCGATCGCATTTCCTAAAACCCTCTCGATATTTGCAATATCATTTGGGGTAGCAGTCCAGCATCCTAGACTGTCCAGAATATCTCGCGAACCACCAGAATCAGCAATGCCGACAATCGGTGTATCTGCTCCCATATAATCCGCCAACTTGCTCGGGACAAAAAGATTGAGATCAGTATCTGCTTCAATTAGTAATAAGATATCCGCGTCATACATGAGTTCCAACGATTTCAGATAACTCACAGGAGGTATATGCTGAATTATTCCTTCTGGCAAGGACTGTACAGTTTCATTTGACAACATAGACTCCTCAATATTGCCAACTAATTCAATTGTGAACCTTCCGTGCAAATCTAATCGATGCTCAAGAAGGTTTAACACAGCTTCAAAAAGTGGTTTAGGCGTACGACGACCAAAAAGAGTTCCAACAAACCGAAGTTTAGCTTTCTGGTTGATGGCTTTCGGTCTTTTAGGATAAAGCTCTCTATCAAAAAAATGAGGAATCACGCAAGCTTTACTCCGATCAAAATTTTGATGCTTACGCAACATCATTTCTAAGGTGAATTTGGAACTATTAGTAACAAAATCTACTGTAGCTAGCATTTTGGGCTCATACCATTCGTTCCAAATTTGTCTAAGCCTGTTACTCTCTAAAGGGTTTCCAGCCCAAGGATCACAGAAATGGGCAATCCATCGTATTTTTGGGTTACTTTGTTTCACTCTTAACATCACATTATTAATTGAATGAAAAGGGGAAAAAGTCATCACAGCAGAGTAAGCTTCTACATCCATAGACATGAGAAGCTTTAATGCACTTTGCTCCAGAGGTCCCATGATATCTGATGTCGTCCACTTTAGATATTTACTACGCCAAAGACTAAATGTATCATCAAGGGGAATGTAGTACAAATTGTCAACACACGAACGAACATATGGCATCAGGCTTTCATCTGAAGCGATAATACGGGGTAAAAAATTTTTGATGGTAAGTACATCGACAGAAAATCCTTGATATTTTAATCCCGCTAATGCACGAGCTACAACAGGAGACATTTGAATTTGCATTGGAGGGAAAGCATAACTGAATACTAACACCCGTCTAGTCTGTGGATAATCGAAAGAATCTTGAGTGAGAGTCATTTATATTTCACAACCTATTTAGTTCAGTCTCCATAATCCTAAGCACTTATCACCAAATAAACCATCTCCCTCAGTACATCCTTCATTGATGTACTGTTCTGGCTGTGGCAAATTGTAAGGTGCTTTCTCAAGATTGAGTGGTCGCCATATACTGCCTTCATACAGTTCACTGTTACTGTTTCGTTCTGTAAATGTAGTAGTTAGTAACCACTTTGCCCCACTATTCCGAAACTGTTCAAGAGCGGCTAGTCCGTCAATAAAGTTTAAGTGAACTAAGCAATCTCGACAGAGTATTAAGTCGGCTTGTGGTAGTGGACCTGTAATGATATTCAAATACTCGAACTTACAGATTTCATTTCCGTAGGTTTTGCTATTGTTATCAATTAGAGATTGAACTATATCACCACCAGTGTAGTGGACATTACTTAGATCTACATGACGCAGCCAATTCCAATCACCACAGGGAACATCAAGAACGCTTTGGATTTTTAGATCTTCTAATAACTGTGGAATTTTCTCTCGGATAATACGGGTCTGAAAGAGGGTCGATCCTCCGCCGGAGCGAGACTCTGTTCCTTCAAATCCGTTGTTTTTGTATATATCTTCAAAATCTAAAGAAGCTAATCTTTGTTGTTCATTTTTTTGAAGAGATGGCTGACTAGAAGCCAGATTACTCCTTAGCCAGTCTCGCGAGCTTCGGATTATGCGCCGCATCTTTGGAGGTAATCGACGAGCTAATGCCTTTAGTCTATGTTTTACATAGGCAGATAATGAATGCAGGTTATGGAGGTCTATCTTTACCATTGTCTCATTAGGATAGGTTAGTTGATATAAGGCTTGCAACAGAGCTTCTGGTTCTGCACGTTTTGCTTCGCAATTAACTAATTGCTTAGAGATTGCCAAGAAGGAATTAGCAAAATAACGATTACGCATCTGCCCCCCCAACGATAGGAATGTGTCAATACTTTCCTGCCAAGTGAAGTTCTTGTGTATATAATCTTCGGATAGTAATGAGGGGATATGCTGATCAAAAAAACGTTCAACTTGTTTCAAGTGACCGCCTAAAAGTATTAATACTCGGAGCAATAACACTTTTAAAAGTTTTTTTACATGGGAAGCACCTAAATGCTTAGCTATCTTTATACTTGCTTGTTCGCAATTAATAGAATAATCCTTGCTGCTTAATTGATGAAGGGCTTGCAACAAAGCTTCTGGTTCTGCACGGTCGATTTCGCAGTTAATTAATTGTTTACCCACTATTAACAAGGAATTGTCAAAGCGGCGATCGCGCATTTGATAACCTAAAGCGAGAAATGCAGATATACTTTCTTGCCATGCAAAGTTTTTATGCATATATTTTTCAGACAGCAAGGGAATATGCTCTTCAAAAAACTGCTCAATTTCTTTTAAATGGCCGAGCGTCAAAGAACCTTGCTCTGAGTGAGAGCGCGATTTTAGTAAAATTTCTGGCAACTCGACAAATGGATAAGTTAAACCAATTTTGACTAATAAGTCATAGTCTTGGGTTGTGGGTAAATCTTCTCGGAAACCACCACTCTCAAGATATAGGGATTTGGGAGCTAAGATAGTGCAACAGTGCAACCCTTGTGCAAGTATCAGTTGATAAGTAAACTGATTTGGTAAGCATTGATATGTTAGTTCAGGACTATATAAGTGCTTACCCTCAAAATCCATGATCGAATAATGGCAAAACACTACACTATTAAAATCATTAAGTGAAAGAAGCTTTTCCATTTCCTTGGCAACTTTGTTGGGAAGGTAAATGTCATCATGAGAAAGCCAGCAGAAATATTTCCCTTTGGCTTCTTTTAATGCCAAATTTAAAGCCGACGCTACCCCTCCATTGGACTTGGAGAAATATCGAATGCGATCGCCATAAGATTGAGCTATTTGCTCTGTTGCCCCACGATCATTTGATCCGTCATTGACAACCAAAATTTCGATATCAGGATATGTCTGAGCCAAAACACTATCGATAGCATCACGCATATAATTTGCGCCATTGTAGACAGGAATAGCAACGGATACTAAGTGGTATGTGTCTTTCACTGATTGTTTATGCGAGCGTCTTTACTAAATTGAAATAAATTAATACTGGCTAATTCTTAGCTATTTAGCTGTATCCATACGTGTAATAACGTAAAGATAGTAAATTTTGGGTGTGTACTCAATCTTCTCAACAGTCAGTCCAGAAGGTGGAACCTTATCCAAGTCAAATCCCTTATGAGTTATAGGGTCATAAACAATATAATCCACTTTGTTACGAAGAACCCAGTCAAACACATCTTCGCTTTTTTTTAAGCTGGTGTAAGGAACAAATGAATCAATCATTCTGCTCGGCAAAATCTCACT
>Ga0068876_10001169_pt1 | contig 20707 bp, 9 predicted proteins | sample NOAtaG_6_FD_66442 | JGI IMG/M metagenome (GOLD analysis project Ga0068876, IMG submission 66442) | Freshwater lake microbial communities from Lake Erie, under a cyanobacterial bloom - NOAA_Erie_Diel5S_2200h metaG | ecosystem: Environmental > Aquatic > Freshwater > Lake | place: USA: Ohio, Lake...
TATTATCTTGAAGAAAATAAAAACGGTAAGTACCAAATTTATTTCGGCGATGGTATTATCGGGAAAAAGTTAACAAATGGTAACATTGTTGTGTTATCATATATCGTAACCAATGGCATTAATGCTAATGGATTGAGAGTATTTAAACCGCTAGATTCAATTCTTTCTGGTCCAGTATCTGTTGCTGTAACTCTTGTGAACGAATCATCGTCTGGCGCAGCCGCCGAATCAATCGATAAAATTCGTTTCACAGCACCAAAGGCATACATTTCACAAAACCGTGCAGTAACAAAGAACGATTATATTGCTCTTATTAATCGCGATTATCCATATTTCGATGCTGTAAATGTTTGGGGTGGTGAAGATAATACTCCACCAGTCTATGGTAAAGTATTCTTTTCAGCCAAACCATTAGGCGGATATGAGATTACTGCCACAGAAATTGAGCATGTAAAGAAAAGTATTCTCAAGCCATTTAGCGTTTTGACAGTCACACCAGAATATGTTCCTGCTGATTACAACTACGTTAATGTAAAAGCTGAAGTTTGGTATGATCCAACAAAAACCAATAAAACAACAGAAGAAGTCAATGCCTCTGTAATTGGAGCAATAAGAAATTTCTCTCTTACAAATTTAAGTAACTTTAATTCTATTTTCAGAGTTTCTCAAATTTCTCGAGCAATTGACGATTCTGATAATTCTATCGTTAGCAACGATGTATTTGTTTCTCTCGAAAAACGCTTCTTTGCTGACAGTACAAAAAGATTATCGTATGCATTAAACTTTAACACTGAGTTGACACAAGGAACAGTGAGTGATCATATCAAAGTCTCTCCATCATTTAAATATTATGATCAAACTGGCGTATTAAGAGATTCTTATATTGAAGAAGTTGTTCAATCATATACTGGCGTTGATAACATTGAAGTGCTTTCTCCAGGCAGCGGATATGTGACAACACCAGAAGTTATTATCGAAGGCGATGGTAAAGGTGCTACTGCAGAAGCAGTGATTGTGAACGGTCAAATTAAAAAGATTGTCATTACAAATATTGGTGCCGACTATACATCGGCAAGTGCAAGAATCGTTGGTGGTGGTGGTGTTGGAGCTTTATTAAATGTTAATCTTCAGGGTAGAACAGGGCGACTAAGAATCTATTATTACGACGATGTATCGTCTGTAAAAAAGACAATCGATGATAACATTGGTGTAATCGATTACAAAAATGGTGTGGTAACTATTGACAACTTTCAACCAGTTTCAGTTTCTGATCCATTCGGAACGCTCGTCGTTTATGCAACACCGATTAAAAAGGTCTTTAACTCTGTACAAAATCAAATTATAACGATGGATTTGTCAGATCCTGGAAGCATATCAACAATCATAAATCCAGTTGTAGGGTAAGTTATGGCTGTTTCAGAAAAAACAGTATCAGCATTAGTTCAAACTCAGCTGCCTGATTTTATCAGAGCAGACCATCCAAAGTTTCAGCGTTTTGTTGAGTTATACTATCAGTGGTTAGAAAATAATAATCCTGATGGTATCTCAAATACTGCAGGAAATACAGTATATCATGCGATGAATATTGATTCATATCGTGATATTGACAATACGCCATCAGAATTTATCCGCTATTTTAAACAAGAAATTATTCCATATTTTCCTGAGAGAACTGCTCTAAGCACTGAAAAGATTCTAAAGAGCGCAAGAGAATTCTACAGTAAAAAAGGTAGCGAAGAATCTTTAAAGTGGTTATTCAAAGCATTGTTTGCTGAAGATATTGAAGTTCTCTATCCTAAAGAAGAAATTCTAATTGCTTCTGATGGTAAATGGCTAAAGCCAAAAGCATTTCAAATTACTTCTAGTGATTCAAACAAAAGCGTAAATGTTCAACTTCTTAAAAAGAGAATTGTTACAGGTGTGGATTCTGGTGCAACTTGCGTTGTTGAATCAGCTGACCGAACAATCGATAAAACAAACGGTAAAGAAATTATTGAGATTTATGTCTCTAACGTTAAGAGATATTATAACAATGGCGAAAAAATTAGCATCATATATGTTGATGAGTTTGGAGAAGAAAGAGAATTTCTAGAAAGAATCGTTGGTACAATCTCAAATATTAAAATTGATTCAAATATAAGAACAGACCCAACGCAACGCCGCAGAGGATTATACTACAATATTGGTGATCCTGCTGTGGTAGTCGGTGGTCTTGGAATCACTGGCGACGCAAACGATGCGGTAGCAATTGTTGGTAATGTGACTCTTGGTTCGATCGAATCAGTAACAACTAAATTTCCAGGATATGGATATCGCTTATATTCAAACACTGAGGTTATTGTTTATCGCAATACTGGCGATGACCCTCGCGCGAATATGTTCACTGATTTACAAGTCAGCGTGTTGAACGAGACAGCATGCACGTCAAATAGTGAAAAGAATTTCTTAGAAACAATTACATATGATCGTTCTGTTATTGATTATAGTGGTGACACTTTGATTAGTGCTGCTAACTACGAAGTCTTTACACAAAACAATAGAAATGTTATCTTAAATGTTTCTGAGAGTGATAAAGACGATTGGTTTAGTAATAACGAACAAGTTTGGGCAAACGGAACTAATTTTCTAGATGCCCGTTTTTCTGGTAAAATTGCAACAAGAAATAATGCGATTTTTGGTGTTGGTGGACCAACCAATAACACAGGAGCGTTATTAATCTATGACGTCAAATTACAGGGCGTTGACACAATTCAAACAGCATTGACTGGCGCTACTCTACAGACAAAAAATACTGATAAAGTATTTACATTTAACTCTGTTGTGAATGCACTAGTGCCAGCAAATTCTGATAGCCAAATAATTCAGTGTCTAGATTTAGTTACTGAGAATACTGGCGGCATTGCACTCATTTCTGTAATTAATGGTGGTGCTGGATTTAGGCAATCTCCGCCTCTTGGAATAGAATCTCATTATGATACTCAACTGTCATCTCTTTATAGTTATGAAGATGATGACGACAGACCTTTCAAGAAAACGCACTGGCAAACATTTAGAGATCTTGGTTTAATTTCGCACGTTAGAATAATTAACGGCGGCAGAGGATATGCAATCAATGATACAATATCATTTGCTGGTAGAGGATATGGCGGTTCTGCAAAAGTTAAAAGCGTTGGTGCTGGTGGTCGTATCACATCACTAGAGATAACAGATCGCGGCGAAGGTTACTACGCTCGCCCAGAGGCTATCATAACTCGTGCATCTCCAACATATACAACTCTTACAGGAACTGTGAATATTGCAACTGGAAGCAATGTTGTTATTGGTACTGGAACAGCCTTTGCTGGAAGTAGCGGTGCGAATAATCGTCACTTAATTCGAGTTAACAATGAAATTCGTAGAGTTGTAAGTGTTGTTAATAACAATTATTTAATTGTGAATAGTGCATTTAAAACAACTGGCACAGCAAACACAATTCAAAGAGAAAACGGAATTGAGCCAACGTTAATTGCTTATTTGTATGGTGATGGCGTAGAAAATATCGTAAACACCTCTGCCATTGGAAGAATTAAAGATCTTCGTTTGGTATATCGTGGCTACGACTACGTCGCAACACCAAATGTTTCATTGAAGGTTCTTGATACAGTAATTAATCCTGTAACAGAAGCAAATGTTTTCTACGAAACTGAATTTGCGTATCAAGGAAATAGTATACTTGATTCAACATTCAAAGCCAATGTTAAATCATATAACCCATCAACAGGCGTCTTAAGACTTTACAATTACTCTGGAACATTTAGTAATACAGAAGATTTGATTACTGCAAATGGTGTGTATTGTAATTCGAATCTCTCTATGAACGTTCCAGCACCAGCACAATATCCTGCCCAAGTTATTGCTGATGGACTTCCAAATCCTATGAAGTATGGTAATGGTCTTGCAAAAGCTCGAGCATTTTTTGCAAATGGATTAATTGAATTTAACGGTTTTTATTTAAACACTGACGGATTTACCAGCTCAGATAAAGTCTTACAGGATGGTAAAATCTATCACAACTTTGCATATGTTGTAGAATCAGAAAAGAATCTTGTTGATTATGAAACTACAATTAAAAATATTGCACATCCAGCTGGAATGTCCTTGATATCTAAAACTCTTTCTAGAAATGATATTGAAAGAGTGGTAGAGTATTCTTCAAATGTTACAGCAATTCTTTCTAGAAATAGAACTGAGGGTGGTGCTGCTGCAACAGTTTCTGTTGCAAATTCTCGACTAAATGTCGTCACTGGAACATCAACTACGTTCTTACCAGATGCAAATGTTGTTGCTCTTTATGCGAATACTCGTGTAAATGTTGGAGATCTTATTATTATCGATGACGATCCTGATGACATTGTTGCACCAGAAGTGTTGCGCCTACCAATTAGTAAAGTGATCTCAAAGATCAATAGTAATACAGAACTTGAAGTTTATGGAGACTTTATCTATCGTGGGCAGGGTTTGGTTTCAAGTAATAATCAATTCCTTCGTATTTTGGGAACATCGAACACTAGCGGAAATCAAGTAAGTGCAAATGCTGATAGTCGTTACGATGGAACATATTTCCAAAACAATAATCCAAATCCAGATGCACCAATTATTTCTGTGAACAATATTATTAGAATAAATGGTGAGGTTCGCGAAGTTATCTCAGTAACTAACTCAACTCACTTTGTTGTTAATAGTAACTTTGGATCATCTTCAACACGCAAACCACTTGAAGTTCTTTCAAATACTCGTTTGGTTGTCTCTGGAAATGTTAATGCATTATCTGAAATTGTGAGAGCTGGAGATAATGTATCGCTCAATATTGCAACTGCAAATGTGTATACAGCCCAAACTGGAACTGTTACAATATTCGATACAAATGCAACCGTGATTGGCTCAAATACATTGTTTACAACTCAGTTGACTGTAAATGACTACATTATGGTTGCGAACCAGGTACGACAGGTAATAAATATCTCGAATGCAACAGTCTTGACTGTTGATTCGGCATACAGTTCGAATGCTAATACCATGATTTATATGAAAAGAGCGACGACACAAAATGCTAGAGTAAATGCTGTTATTAGCAATTACATCGATATTAATCTTTGGCAATATGGCAATACGACAAATGCTGTATATCACGTGATTCCAAATTTAACTAGTGCACATAGATTCAAAATTGTCACCCTAACAGGAAATTGAGGCTTCGATGAAATCCCTTATTACACCTCTATTCAGCAATTTTCTTATTGATAGATTGAAAAGAGATTTATCAAATACAGAAATTAGCAATACTTACGTTACTGTTGGGCGATCACCGACATTTACGGGCACAGATTCAGCAAACGTAGAAAATGTTGTTTTTACTACAAATAGTAAAAATGAGTTCTACTATACTATGGTTGGACTTAAAAAAGTCTATGAATCTGATATGCAGCCAGTTATTTCTAGAGTCGATTGGGCGTCTGGAACAACATATGACACTTATGAAGATCATATTGAGATTTTCTCTTACGTTGATTATCATAACCTTGGTTCTGCAAACTCTAATGCAAATACGATTCTAAGCGGAACAGTTGGAATTATAACGAACTCAAATGTTGTTACTGGTACAAGCACAACATTCGAAACATACCTGTTTCCTGGAGATAAAATCAGTATCAATAATACTACAAAGAGTATTATCTCTGTTGTGAACAATACTTCTCTTATTGTAAACAGTGCTTTTGCGAACACTAACTCAAGTCAATCTCTTACGTTACTTTCAAATAGTCAAACAATTGTTGGCATTACAGCAAACTTCGTTGGTAATGTTGGAACAGGAAATGTGGTGATTGTTGGAGAAGATGCACGCGAAGTTGTTTCTGTTCGCAGCAATAAGGTTATTTCTCTAAATGCGAATGCTGCATATTCTAATTCTAGTGTAACTGTTCAACGCCGCGACAATACTTATCCTCAGGTTGCGAATACTTTCTACGTTAGAAACAACCGCGACCAAATTTTCAAATGTCTATTCAATGGAAACAATTCAATATCAACTGTTGAGCCAACCATTGATATTGATGGTCAGTTACCAGAGAATCCATTTATAGTAACTTCTGACGGATATCGTTGGAAGTATATGTATACCATTCCTCCTGGACTAAAGCAAAAATTCTTTACGAAGCAATGGATGCCAGTTGTCTCGGATCCTGCAGTTACCGCTGGATCTGAAGATGGAAGAATTGATATTGTTCGTGTTCTTTGGGGTGGATCTGGGTACGCTGGTGGCGGGAATACAAATACTGGAAGTTTCCTTTCCGTAACTAACACTGACGGCAGTTCATCGAAATTACTTGCAAGAGTTTCGAATGGAAACATCACCTCTGTAAGCGTTCAAATCGGTGGTAATGGATATACACGTGGAACGATAACTGCAAACAATACTCTTGCAATGCGACTAGATCCTGCAACATTAAATGGAACGTTCAATATCGACGGTTCTACATATGTAAATGCGAATTCATCATCCAACTCGACAAACTTTGTGGGCAATGTATATGTAAACGATATTATTACTCTGAATGGTGCCTCTAGAAACGTCGTTTCTATTGTAAATAATACAGTGCTCCAGGTAAATACTCCATTCATCCACGCTGCAAATACTCAGACGGCATACGTGACTCGATCGAATGCCGTTTTTGATATTCAGATCGGACCTTCTGGAGGTCATGGATCAAACCCTGCAAAGGAACTTCGCGCTCACAGTCTAATGATTTGCGTTGAATTAAACGATGATACAGACGGAACAAAGATTCCGATTAGCGATTCAACATCAACCTTCCAGTTTAACCAAGTCGGATTGCTTATAAATCCTTTGATCGCAAATAGTGCTTGGTATGCAAATCTAACAAACTATCGAGCAACGACTCGATTGCTTGTCAGTGATCCTGTTGTTGCAAATTTTGTTAATGGAGAGACGGTCTATATTGGTTCTTCCTTGGGATCTGCTAATGCAATAGCAAATGTTGCTCATTGGGCTGCAGGCGATAATTATCTCTACATAAATAATATCACAGGGACATTCCCAGTCGGTCAACCAGTTAGAGGCACAACCTCTGGAATTACAACGCCTATTTTGGCTGTTTCTAATTCTGAGATTAAGCCATTTAGCGGTGATTTGGTTTATATGGAAAATCGAACGAATATAAAGCGTGTAGACAATCAGATCGATCAAATTAAAATTGTACTCTCATTCTAGGTAGAAGTTCATGGAATTCAATATTGACCCTTATTACGACGATTTTAAAGAGAACGCATTAGATAATAACTATATGAAGATTCTCTTTAAGCCTGGTCGCGCAGTGCAGGCTCGTGAACTTACACAGATTCAATCCATTCTTCAAAATCAAATAAAGGCTTTCGGCGATCACGTATTTCAAGATGGTTCCCCAGTTATTGGCGGAAACATGACTCTTGATAATAAATGTAAGTATCTCAAACTCGAAAAAACATATAGCACGATTGATATCGATATCACAGATTTTGAGGATCGTGTAATTCGAAATGCGTCTGGAAACGTACAGGCAAAAGTTCTTGCCACATACTATCCATTTGAAGGCGAACCAACTTTAATGATTCGGTATGTAACAGGTAACGAATTTCAAAATGGAGATGTAATTAAAGTTGCTGGCGAGTCGACTGAAGCGCAAGCCAATAGTTCAAGTGCAAGCGGTCTCGGTACTGTCGTTTCTATCAATGAAGGTATCTTCTATGCTGACGGATACTTTGTAAAAGTTCTCGACCAAACTGCAGTTGTAAGTGCATATTCTTCTTCTGCAAACGTAAAGATTGGTCTTGAGATTAATGAAGAAATCGTTGATAGTGAAATCGATACAACTCTTTTAGATCCAGCTCAATCTTCATTTAACTATCAGGCTCCAGGCGCAGATCGATTTCAGTTCAGCCTAATTCTTTCAACACGTCCGCTAGATACGGTAGTTGATGAATCTAAGTTCTTTGAGTTGATGCGCGTTGAAAGTGGAATTATTACCAAGCAAGTAAAATATCCAATTTATGCTGAACTCGAAAAGACTTTGGCGCGTCGCACGTACGATGAATCGGGCGACTATACAGTTAAACCATTCCGCGCTTCTATTGTAAATGGCGTCGACGATGATCAATATACGATCGCTGTTGAGCCAGGAAAGGCTTATGTCAAGGGATTCGAATTCGAAACTCTTGGCACAATGAAGATTAATGTTGACAAACCAAGAGGCGAAGCAGACGTTAAAAGACTAGTTGAGACAGATGTTGATATTTCCTATGGAAACTATATCTACGTCACAGGATTGCGCGGCTCATCAAACGGATTTGTCAATATCGCTTCTCTTGAAACAGTTGACCTTCATTGTGTCGACACATCAAGCGTAAATGTTGGTCTTGGATATAATGCAAACACATATGTGTATCAAAATACCAAAATGGGTACGGCTCGTGTTAAGAATTTTGTACGTCACACAGCCGATGCATTTAATGCTATAACTGATTCAGATGGTGTATTCAAACTTTATCTTTCTGATATTAGTTTACGTCCAATTGTTACAAAAGTCACAGCGGCTTCTTCAAACGCAAATACTATCCGATTAAGTGATAAATTCTCTCAAAAAGATAATGCATATGTTAATGTTTCTGTAACTGTTCTTCCAATATCACTAACAGCTGTAAGTGATGTATTGGTCAATACTGCAGTTGCAAATGCATTTACTATCAATGCAAATAACAGTGGCACATTTAACTCTAAACTCTCAGTTGGCGATATTATTCGTATTGGCGATGACGTCAGAGAAGTTGTCACAGTTTCTGGAGGAAACTTGACTGTTAATACAGAACTGTCAAGAACATGGACAAATAATGCTTCAATTCCAGTAGAAGTCTTCAAGCAAGTTGCATATTCTTCAAATGTGACGAACCAAACTCGTAGTGTTGTTCGTTATCATGGAACATCAAAAACTCTATTCTTAGATAGAGAGTTTGACGATGGTGCAAAAATTGGCGGTGCAGTTGCTAATGCTTCTACTATAGTTCAGTTGAACTTTAAGATTGATCAAGTCGAATCATTTATTGCTGGTCCAGTTGTTGCAAACTCAGTGGCTATCGTTGCAAATTCTTCTATGAATGTTTCTGGATACTCGAAGTTTCTAACAGGAGAAACAACAGTAGAAGAAAATTCAAAACAAGCAATGATCTTCCGATTACCAAGAGCATATGCAAAACGCGGATCGATTAATAATTCAGATTATATTCACAATAAATTAATTCCAAATCGTTCACCAACCTCACCAGGTAGTGGTGTATTCCAAATTTCTTCTGGTTCTGGTCTTGTAACATCATTTGAAACTCTACCGTGGGCAGATTCAACTGGATCAATTCAAGATAATTTAATTGTTGTTGTAAAAGATGATGGTGGAGACGGTACAGTAGCCAATGGTGATGTTCTTCAATTAACATCAGCAAATGTAACTAAGACAAACGATTCTCTTCAAATTAATACTGGTCTCACTGCACTTGCTGCAGTAGACATTATTGTTTCTGTAAAACAAAATGACGCTGAAGATAAGATTCGTAGAAAAGTGTTCCAAAGTAACACATCTTATGATACCACAGCTTACTTTACTCGTGGCACAGTCAGTGGTGGTGTCACAACAATTACACAAGCTGTTTCAAATGCATATCCAACCACGACAACAAATGCAAATACAAATATTGAAATAAGAAGACTTGGTTCTGCAAATGTTGCTTATGGTAATGTTGACATTGCAAATGGTCTCATATTCATCACAAATGTTGACTATACAACTATCCGTCCAGGCGATTCAATTTCTTTATATGTTCCAGATGTTGTAAAAATTAGAAAAGTATTTGCTGGAACTGCAACAGCATTGCCTAATGGTGTAATTAGTTCAACTCAAACCGTGCCTGGATTCCGCGATATCACAGATCACTTCTTTGTCGATTATGGTCAACGTGATGATCGATATGATCACGCTAAATTAATCCTGAGAGAAGGTTATGATTCTCCGAGCGCACAACTTCTTGTTCATGTTGACTTTTATCAACACATTTATGCAACTGGATCAAATGTATCATTCTTTTCCGTAGACTCATACCCAGAAGATCATTACACTAGTGGTATCATTCCAATCTATACCTCATCTTCAGGTACAGTATATGATCTCCGCGATTGTTTAGACTTCAGACCAACTCAAACTCTTGGCGACGGAGATCTAAAATACACAGTTCCTGCAACTCAATTACCTGATGATACAACAGAATTGTCGTATGATTATTATCTGCCTCGTATTGATAAACTCGTATTGTCTAAAGACAAAGAGTTTAGAGTTGTAAAGGGTAAGTCTGCACCGCAGCCTCTGCCGCCAGAAGATCTAGACGATGCAATGACGCTATACACGATTTATCTTCCACCATACGTGGCAGAGATTCGAGATGTGCGGTTAAATTATCGCGAAAATCGTCGTTATACGATGCGCGACATTGCAAGTATAGACAAACGTCTTGAAAGAGTTGAATACTTTACAGCATTGAATAATGTTGAAAAATTAGCAATGGCTGATAAAACTCAGTACGAAGATGGCACTGAAAAAGAAAAATATGGTATTGTTGGAGAAAACTTCACCAACTTTAATATTGTTGATTATAAAAATCCAGACTTCAATGTTGCACTTGAAAATGGATTTATGATTCCATCAATGAAGGTCTATTCACTTGGATTAAAATCTTTTGACAAAAATAACACAACTGTCAATCGCAAAACTGTTTGCTTGAGTTATGCCGAAGTTCCTGCAATTGTTCAAGGATTGGCTTCTGATAAGTCGGTTTCTGTCCAACCATTCTTGTTTGGACAATTTAATGGATCACTTGCATTAACTCCAGAGACAGATGTTTGGGTTTCTGAGACATTGAAACCAGAGGTCATCACTGTTCCAGAAAAAATTATTGAAAAAGAAACAGTAATCCGCGAGACAGTAGTTGAACCTCCTCCACCAACAACATTAAAACCACCAACTAATAATAGCGATGAAGTTGTTATTAAAGATCCAGGAACTACACCTACAACACCAGATCCAGAAGATAAGGTAATTATTCCACCTGCAGAACCTGATAGACCAATCATTGGTGAACCAGCAGAACCAAAGAAAATATTACCAACAAACGAACCATATCCAGAAATTATATTTGAATGGGATCCGTGGTGGAGTATCACACCAATTAATTTTGGTGTAAACTTTACATTTGGAGCAACAGGCTATAATCCAGGAAATCTTTTCTCAAATGGCGGTATCTTTAATGAAGATTACTGGTATCCAGCTGCAACACAGGTTTCTGGTGTCGTTCAACCTGAACCAAATTATGAATCTTCGCTTCCAACAACACTGCCACCGATACAGCTAGACTATCAATCTGGACTTGATTCTGGTGGAGGGTTTGCTGGCAAAGGTCAATTAGATATCTCTAGTTATAGTAATTTTAAAGACAAATAAGTTTAGGTAAATAAAGATATGGCAATTACAACACAAACTGGTAAAGTTGTCGTCGACACAAACCTAGTACCTTACATTAGAGGTAGAGAGGTTGAATTTGTAGCGCACAATTTAAAACCATATAAACTTGCGCGCCTCTTTTTTGATGATGTTGCAGTAAATGGTTTTTGTCAAGCAGGAAGTAGAGTTCTTCTCGACTCTAAGAAAGTCGTAGAGGTCGATAGAAATAATGCTGCCACAGTCTATCAAAATGACATTGTTTATCAAGGAACAAGTGCAACTGTTAATACATTTAATGGTAGAGTAGAATCTTTTGATACTACAAATCAAAAAGTCACAATTCGTCGACTAGACGGCGATTTTGACGATAGTGCCCAGTTGTATTTTCAAAATAATTTGACGACTATTACCTATTCTAATGCAAACGTTGTTTCAGTAGCAGATTCAAATACAGCAGATTTGTTTTATCCAGGTGAAGGTGTTATCGCACCACAGCGAGGAAATGGATTTGCAACCGTTATCTCAACATCTGGTCCAAATATTGTTTATTTAAAACAAAATTTTATGAACATCAACGTTGCTCCAGTTGGTGTTGCGCTATCAGTTGTAGCAGCTCAGTATAAACCAGGAGATATGGTCTACCAAACAGCTGACGGCGCACAGCGATACGACCAAGCAACATTTCGTGGAATTGTAAGATACTTTCATGGATCTGGTCAAGGTCTTGTAGCAATCGAACCAATTCAAGGTTCGTTTGTTGCAAACGCAACCAGCACAACATCAAATACTAAAACTTATATTTGGAATGCAACTACAACCAGTGCTGCAGCAATTGCAGCAATAGAATATAATAGCGCAACATTTGCATCTAATAGTTTAATTAGCAGTATTCAAAACTCTGCAGTATCGATAAACGTAAGTTCGTTTGTACACCGTTCTGGTGTTATTGCAAATGTAAACTCTGGTTCAGCAACAAATATTCTTCTAAATTCTGGAAGCGGAAATGCCCCAGCTCTAGGAAATCTTATCTACTTTTGTTCTGGAACTGGTGTTGGAGAAATTAAACAGATTACTGCAGTTGATGGGGCAAATGTCACATTAAATAGTGCATTATCATTTTCTCCAGATTGTACAACCAAATATTCTGTTGGCAACCATGAAGTAGATCAATATGGATCTCTTGCTGGATTATTCCATATTCCGTCATTCCCTGGATTTAAATTTAAAACTGGCAATCGTATCTTTACGATTACTGATACTGCTCGTTATAATGATCCAGATTATGGAATGCGCGCTGCAGCAACGTATGCTGCATCTGGTTTGTTACAAACAACTCAGCGTATTCAAACAACGCCAGTATTAGGACCTCTCCCAGAAACAGATGGCAACTCATTGGTTGTTCCATCATCTCCTGCAGATCGTCCAGCAGTTGGCACACCAGTTAAATCTCCAGTAACTGGATCAACTGCATCTACAATTCCTCGAATCCCTCTTGGTGATGGTATGGCGCAGACATTCTTTGTGCCAAAACCAAATTCCAACAAACAAGACTATGGAATTTATTGTACCTCTGTTGACTTATTCTTTAAGAGTAAGCCATCAGTTGCAACATACTTCAAAAATTCTAAACTAATTTCTCGTGGTAGTTTACAGCTTCCAGTTACAGTAAAGATCGCAGAAGTTCAAAATGGATATCCAACAAAGAACTATCTTGCATCTAAGACTATGAACGCGAAAGATGTAAATATTTCTGACATTCCAAATGTTAATGACCCAACGACACTTACAAAATTCACATTTGATGACCCAGTTTTCTTGGAACCAAATCGTGAGTATGCAATCATCATTGGTTCAGATTCTCCAGACTATGAGTTGTTTATTGCTGAACTTGGAGCAGATGTTCTTGGTTCAGGTACGACAACGACAGTTCGTATTTCTGAGCAACCATATGCTGGATCATTCTTCCGATCACAAAACTCTACAACTTGGACGCCATATCAAAACCAAGACTTGATGTTTGTTCTGAACAAGGCAGCATTTGACACCTCTGGAACAGTAACATTTAATCTTGATATGCCACCTGTTGCAAATATCGATATTGACCGTGTTATGTTGACGTCAACAGATCTTCGTTTCCCAGTTGGTCTTGTCGATTATAAGTTAAAGGGTGTGTACTCTGCAACATTAATCCAAGAAACAAATGGCGTTGATCTGGAACCAAATAAGCCAGTAGAGTTTGGAACACTTCTTGATAAGTCTGCAAAAACCTCTATCAATAGACGCAGACTCGTCCAAGGTAATGCAAACAGCTTTATCTTAACTGTGGAAATGTCATCAACAGATACAGACATTTCTCCAATTGTAAATATTGAGCGACTAGCAATTACTGCTGCAACATTCTCTATTAATAATGCTGGATTGTCCAATACTAAAATTGCAATAACAAATTCTGGTGCCAAATACATTTCATCAAATACTACATCTGCAGATCCAAATTCTTCAATTAGTGTTTATGGAAGTACAAACAATGCGGTAAATGCTGCGGCAATTGCATTCAGAAATACATATTTCCCATATCCAACTTATAATGTTGGATTGTATGCAATTACTATCAGTGGTGGACGTGGTTCTGATGCTGCTGGATTTGCTCTTGCAAATACTGATGCAATGAATACAGTGAATGCAATTGTTCTAACTCATATGGGTAAAGAATATCTAACTTCACCAACAGTGACAATTCAGGCTCCAACATTCCTTGGTACAACTGGCGGCACAACGGCAACTACCACAGTCTCTGGTGAAGATGGTAAGTCTGGCGGTAACATCTTAGCAAAGTATGTGACTCGTGAAATAGTTCTTGAAGATGGATTTGAATCTGGCGATATTCGTGTATTCATGGATGCAATTCGCTCAACAGGAACAGATATCCATGTTTACTATAAAGTTCGCTCTGCTGATGATCCAGAACCAATTGGAGAAAAGAGTTGGAGATTAATGAGCAAGGTGAAAGACGTTTATTCTCGAAATCCAAACACATATGTTGGACTTGAATTTAGACCTTCTTTGGAAGAAAATAGAATAAACTATACTGAAAATGGTGTTTCTTATCCAATTGGTGGAACATTTAAGCATTTCCAAGTTAAGGTTTGTATGACAACCACTGATCAATCATTAATCCCAAGAGTTAATAATCTACGAATTACTGCAGTTCCAGAGGGTTGATATGAACGAGAAAGCAAGAGTGAAGGATAATTTAAACTATGTAAAGGATATGAACAATTTTGCAATTCTCAATACAAACAAATCTTCGGTTGCAAAACATCAACAGAAAATGGCTGAGTTGCGAAGAGCAAAGATGGTCGAGGAAGAAATAAATACTCTGAAATCTGAGGTTTCAGAAATGAAAAATATGCTAACCCAAATACTGAAGGCAGTCGGCGGCGAGAAGTAATATGGCAAATACAATTAATGTTTACCTAACAACAGTTTCAAATACGTTCAATCAATGGCGTATTAATGATAATCTCATGGCAAACGATGTCAATGAGATCTGCCGAGGTGATTTTGTAAAACCATTTGGCAATGTTGTTATTTCTGAAGGTTATGTTCGTATTGCCAATTCAAGCGGCGGCGTCATTCTTGACGTCAAAGACGATACAAATATCGACGGTACTCTAACAGTATTCAATGTTGAACTTGACAATTCAACAAACCATCTTTATGTTGATGCTGGCGATATTCACTATCGTAGAATGGGCGCAACCGATCTATTTAAAGTCAACACGAACACTATATTCTATGCTGCAAATGTGAGTGTAATGAATGCAACTCACGGAACATTAAATGTTAATGTTAAGACAGTAAGAATTAATGTTGGCGATACTATGAATATCGCTTATACTGGCGATCAATCTACCACACTCAATGTTCACCCAAATACTTTTATTTTTGCGAATGTGAATGTTACTGGAACATTGAATGTTACAAATAATGTATTTGCATATAATCTAAATGTCGCATCAAATACTGCAACAGGTAATCTAATCGTTCGTCAGTTAGCAAATATTGCAAATGCTAATATAACAAATGCATATATCAAAACATTGACTGTTGAAGATCCTATTCTTGCTCCAGCTGTTTCAGATAGTGACAAGTATGTTCTAAGGTTTGGATCTTCTGCTGGCGGAGATGGATACTTCCGCGTTCGTCGCGGTCAAACTGTAGGAACAGCAAATGCTGACCTTCACTGGGATGAGACTGCAGGATCGTGGAAGATTGAATATAATAATCTTCCAGCAAATGTTGTCATGGGCAACATTACTGCAAACTTCAAATCTACAAAAGATTTTATTGCAAGTTCGACAACTGGTGGTTCAATTTCTGTTGACCTATCAACTTCAAATTGGTTCAAATATACTTTAAGTTCTTCTGCAGTGTTCACATTCGTCAATGCGCCATCAGATGGTCTTGCTAAAACCTTCTCTCTTGTTCTAATTCAAGATGGCACTGGCGGAAGAACAATAACTTTTGCAAACACAATTTACTGGTCTGGTGGATCAATCCCTCCAGCAACAACTGGAGCAAGTAGCAGAGATCTTTGGACATTCACATCATATGATGGGGGTTCAACATACGTTGGAACGTTGGCTGTAAAAGACTTCAGATAATATAAAATGCCAAAACGTATTGATGAGTTAGTCAAAACATGGGTTTCAGGATCTCAGCGTGGTTCAACCGTGTTCAATTCTCCTGGGCAAATGGCAGTGCCCTATGGGAGAAATCGTCTTTACGTTTCTGGTCGCGGTGGTTCAGGTAATTGTCTAGTTCCTGGAAATCCTGCCACATACACTCCAACAAATGCTACGTCATATAATGTTGGAACAGCAGCAACCTATAATCCTGGTGTACCTGCAAGTTATGCTGGTAATAGTGCAAATTACACGACTGGCAATCCTGCGACTTATCAGGCAGGATCAAATACTATTGCAGGACTTGGTAATAATGCAGTCTATAATCCATGCGTAACCAGTTACAATGCACCAACAATTGGAAATTATAATGTTGGTGGCTCTGGTGGTGCGTCTTATAATACAGGAAATGTTACTGGGAATTTCACAGGAAATACAATTGCTGGATATAATGTTGGTGCTGGAGTAACATATAATTCACCAGTCCCTGGTGGATACAATCCTAGAAATATAAGTGGCTATAACTCTGGAACTGCTAATTATACTCCAGGAAATGTTGCAAGTTATGTTGGCGGTACAAATAATATCGCAACATATTCTGGTAACAGCGCAGTATATAATACAGGAAATCCGTTAACGTATAATGCAGGAAACGTAGTCACTGCGCCAAGTGGAATTGGTGGCGCAGTTAATCCTGTATATCTTCCAGGAAATATCGCAGCATATAATGCACCAACAGTTAATTGGTATGGTGTTCTTGTTGAAACATTCTTTGACGAAGGTTACTATTACTATCAGCAACTTGCATTCGAAGGCACAGGAACATCTGTTGGTTGCCCTGCCGAAGAAAATTATGCTCCAGTAACATCAACAAACTTTCCAAATTTTCCAGGATTCGTTGTTGGTGGCGGGCAGATGGTGTATTTCTACAACATTGGGTATTCATGTTCTCCATCATCACCAGGAACTGCAAATTATAATCCTGGTGGATTAGCATATAATCCAGGAAATCCAGCAACTTACAACACAACAAATATTTCTGGATACACCGCTGGATCTGCGTCAACATATAATGTTGGCACTATTGGATCTTATACTGGTAATATTATTGGCGGTTATAGTGGAAACAGCGCAAACTACAACACAGGTAATCCTTCTGGATTTACTCTAGGAAATCCAACATCATTTACTGGAAACAGCGCCAATTATAACGCTGGAGCTGCACAATATAACACAGGCAATGTTTCTGGATTTACAGGAAACAATGCAAATTTTGTTCCAGGAAACGCATTCACTGATTGTTCTGGAACGACCATCGTAGGATACAATCCTCCAGGTTCTGGCGATCCAATCTATTCTCCAGGAAATGCAGCGGCATATAGTGGAAATACAATTTCTGGTTATAATGCTGGTGCAGCTTCTACATATAATCCTGGCACAGCTGCATATAATGCTCCAGGTGCTGTTACATATAATCCAGGCACTGCTCAATATTTGCCTGGAAACATTCTTACATACTCAGGAAATACAGGAACTGGATCATATAATCCACCAGCACCTGGTACAAATTATAATCCGCCAACGCCTGCAGGATTTACTGGAAACACCATTGCAACATATAATGCTGGTAATGCTGCTACATATAACGAGGCTACAATTACTGGATACAATGCACCATCTTCTCCATCTCCAACACCTGGTGGTGGCGGAGGCGGTGGTGGCTTCGGTGGACCAGGCGGCGGTCCAGCTTCTGAGGTTTAGAATAAGGTATAATAGAGAAATTTAAATTAATGTCAGCAAATTATACACCAGGAAACATAGCAACATATAATGCAACCAACATTGCGAGTTACAATGCTGGCGTTGCAGTTTACAACCCACCATCTGGTGGAAATGTAAACTGGAATTCTACCATTTTTTATGAATTAAATTTGGTTAGTGGTGGTTCTGCTGGCAGTGACACATATTATGATAGTGGAACTAATGCCACGTGTCCAGCTCCAACCAGTTTTTATGGACCAATGGCTGGATCACCAGAAATCATTGAATACACCACTGTAAACTATTCTTGTACTCCTGCTGGTAGCCCAACACCTGGAAACGCAACTGGAACATTTGAAAGTAATACAGCTGCAAGTTATAATGTTGGCAATGCCGCAACATACAATGCTCCAACAATTAGTGGTTACAACGCACCTGGAACTGCAATATACACTCCAGGAAATATCGCAACCTATAATCCAACAACTGCAGCAACATACAATTCTGGCAGTGCAGCGTTTACTCCTGGAAATTTAATTCCTGGAGGTGGCAATACTCAAAATTATAATGCAGGTTCTGCTGCAACTTATAATGCGCCAAATATAACTTCATACTTTGGTAACAATGTAATTCCTGGTAGCAATAGTATTTCTGGCTATGTGGGAAATAATATTGCTTCTTATTCTGGCATCGGTACTAATTATAATGTTGGTTCTGCTGCAACATACAATCCACCTTCAATCGTTGCATACAATAGCCCACTAGGATTATCAAATCCAAATTACAATGTTGGAAATCCTGCAACATATACTGGAAATTTCGTTGATGCTTATAATGCAGGGTCAGCATCCACATATAATCCTGGAACTGTTGGTGGATATAATGCAGGTAATATTGCAGGATATAGCGGAAACACTCCAACATTCTCTCCAGGTAATCCAGCAAATTATGTTAATAATACTACAGCAACATATAATTCAGCTGGTAACGAAACATTTAGTCCTGGAAATGCAGCTGGATTTGCAGGCAATAGTGTAGCAAATTACAATACAGGAACAGAAACATATAATTCACCAAGCATATCATCATACAATCCAGTGACGATTGCAAATTATAACGCACCAACCATATCATCGTATAATCCAACAACTGTTGCTTCATATAATGCACCTGCAATTACTGGATACAATCCACCAGGTTCACCACCACCATCACCACCACCATCACCACCACCAGAACCACCAGCACCACCACCAGAACCACCAGCGCCACCGCCAGCACCACCTGATGGCGGCGGTGGTGGCGGTGGTGGAAGCCCAGGAATTGGTGGCGAAGATAATGCAGGGATTGGCTAATGCGAATTCGATTTTCTCGACACTCTCATAATATTGAAGATAAACTTGCTCTCACTGTTGATGGCGGTGGAGGAGATCCTGGAGGAACAGCAGTCTATAGTCCAGGAAATATAGCCTCATACAATGAGGGATCTGCAGTATATTCTCCAGGAAATGCTGCAGCCTATAATGAGGGATCTGCAGTATATTCTCCAGGAGGTTCTGCGGGGTTTACAAGCAACAACGCCAATTATAATCCTGGCACACAAGTTTATAACTCACCAATTTCAACTGGATTCAATGCTGGATCAAATCCAGCAACATACAATGTTGGCAATCCTGGTAATTATAATTCTCCAACTGTGAGTGGGTATAATTCTGGATCAATTGCTGGGTACACTGACAATACTGTTAGTGGCTTTACTGGTAACAATATTGCAACCTATACTGGAAACAACGCGAATTATAATACAGGAAATCCAGCCACATATAATCCTACGAACATCAATGGATACAATCCATCTGCACCAGTGACATACAATGTTGGTAATCCTGCCACCTATGGTGGAAATGTTATAGCTGGATATAATGCAGGCAATCCGTCAACATATACTGGAAATAACATTGGATCATATTCTAGCAACTTCGCAGCAACATATAATGTTGGAAGTCCAGCATCATATAATCCACCAATTCCAGGAACACCAGGAAATAGTGGATATGCATTCGGTGTATACTTCCCAGGTGGTAATGTTTGCTCTCCAGGCACCTTTGTATCTGAGCAAGAGATCAGTTACTACTTTGAGGGTCAAGAAATTGACTATAGAGATCACCCAATTGAGGTGCCTGCAGGTGGAGAAATAGTTGTAAGAATCGAATAAATAAGTTATAATAGTTGTTCATGTTTTGTGGAGTTTGTTATGCCTCAAGTTATCAAATATAATCGTGTCCTCTCTAAATTTGCAGTTGCCTCAGACTTTCTCATTCAAGAAGAAGTCGATATCCTTCTTAGTATTGAAAAGAAGTTGATGTTTGGCAAAGACCAACAAAATAGCAAAAATAAAGCAGATATCGCAACACTTCCCCCAAACCAAGAAACTCAATGGATCTTTGATAAGTTCTCATCAGTTATTGGTAGAATCAACATCGATTTCTTCATGTATGATATTGACGGATTTGATTCCTTTCAATTTGTAAAGTATAAAAAAGGGCAAGAATGTGGTTGGCACTATGATGTGGACTTTTCGTTCATGAATTGGGAACGCAAGATTTGTGCCTCTATCATGCTCACTGATCCTGAGGAATATTTGGGTGGTGAGATGGAAGTCATGTCTACTGGCGATCCGAATGAAGTTGT
>Ga0068876_10001170_pt1 | contig 20704 bp, 10 predicted proteins | sample NOAtaG_6_FD_66442 | JGI IMG/M metagenome (GOLD analysis project Ga0068876, IMG submission 66442) | Freshwater lake microbial communities from Lake Erie, under a cyanobacterial bloom - NOAA_Erie_Diel5S_2200h metaG | ecosystem: Environmental > Aquatic > Freshwater > Lake | place: USA: Ohio, Lake...
TGTCTGGCGGCTCGACTAGGGATGCCGCATCCTTCCCTAATTCCTGCTGCTGACGATATCCCTAACCCAAACCCTACAACACTCATTCTCTTGTAGGCTATTGGACACTTACAAAAACTTCTTGTTTATTTGGAATTGCATTTAGGTTGAATTCACGATCAATTAATTGTAAGATTTCGTGAGATTGCCAATGTCCCCATAAGTTACTATCAAAAAGATTAGATTTTTTTGGATCGATCAAAAAGTAAACTTCTGCATACTTACTCAACTGTGGTAGTGTTTGCCAAATTTGCTCAGAAGGAATAGTAGGTAAAAAACGTATTGGTCTAGACTTATGCGCCCCACAATCAACTAAATGCCAACCATTATCTGATGGATGAATACGATAGACGATCGCTGAATTCAGGCAAAGTCCTGATTTAAAGGTTTGACTCTTATACAGGGAAGACTGCGCGATCGCCGAACATATTAATGATATTTCATCTTCAGATATTTTTAACTCCTCAATAAAATCCCATAACGCACTTAAAGCTAGCGGTAACGTGCCTTTTGTAACTAAAAACTCGTTCCATTGTCTTGCGATTGGTGACTCTACCTCTTTTATTCCATCACGAATTTTTTTTAGGAACTCAATATAGCGCCGCCCAGAGTCAAGGAAAAAATATCCATGCAGTAAAAACGTATAGTCCCACTCGCTATCAATATCAATTTGTTCAAACTCAGCAATATCTTTCTCATCGTCCGCAACAGGTAAAAAGACTGCCCATTGAATTAACAATTTCCCTATTTGAGCAGGCGATTTTCTTGTGCGTGAAATGATCGCAGAACAATGAGAATCAGGCTTGTCTGGAGTATTTTTAGGGTTGCCTCTATCATCCTCTGTAAGTCTTTGCGGCCAATTGGGAGAGTCGTGAATCGTTTTTACTAAATTATTTTCTAGCTTAATCTCTTTACCTAGATACTGAACAAAATCTTGATCATCAGATCTATTTACCCCTCCATCAAAGGATCTCACTATATTTGGCTCTAGAGAATCCCGATCGCTTGATTCACTATCATGACGCTGAGATACACTAAAATGCTGTTCCAGTCTGCCTGAGTCAGATTCAATCCAGTAATTCACTGTGCTTAGCGATCGCAGCATGGGCAGTAGAGTAGCAACTTTTACATCTAGCCTTTCTGAAAGGTGATGGCTTATAGAAGCAATATCAGGATAGGTATTAGGTAAAATACAGCGATCGCGATCAGACTCTTGACGCAAAGGTATCCATAAAACAAAAAACTGCTGATCTTCTTGAATTAGCCCTTGTTCCTGTAAGTAATCCGTTAAATATTGTCTGTCTGTTGACGATATTCCCTCCCAATCTGGGCGTTGGATATCCCGCCAGACGGGATTCATTGGGTCAACTTGCTTTGCCCAAGGATTAACAAAGGCTTGATACTCTTTTTCTTTACTCGATTTTGCTATGTAGAAAAATGCTTCGCAAAAATGGAAGATACTCTTCTGTCCTAAGCCAAACTTACCAACCTTACTGGTATCCGATGCATTTAGATCCGCACCAAACCAAAGTATAGCGCGTTCATCTTTATCTGAAAAATCCCCATCATTGATAAAGACTAGCGCTGGTCTTTTTAGCAATGGGTGGCTGATATCAGGGTTAAGACTTTGAGATTTGAGATTTTGCACTAGGGCAATATGTAATGCACTTGCCCCCCCATCGTTAGCATTTTGAATAATTTCTTTAACAACGGGAAATCCTTCTTTGTATCTCTCTTTGAGCAAAGTTTGAATTTGATTAATAATTGCGATTGAAGGAGTCGAAAATCCCGAGTATGACATGAATTAGAAATCGTTCTTACTTGTAAAATCCAGAAAAAACTTAAAAGTAAAACTTAGAGCTTTAAATACATTCTAAATTAATCATTAAATCTAAATATAGCTAGTTATTTCGATATTCGGGCAAATAGACTGATAATCAAAATTTTTCTTAACAATGATGAAATGGCGAATTTCATTGAATTTATTATTGATTCAACGATGAAACTCAGTTTTATGATAGACAAGCGTGATAATTAAGCTTTTAGAGGTTAAAGTAAGTTAATTACTTAATTTTTCAGTAAATTTAGAGAGATACGTGAGCGATCGCCCCAGAGATAGTAAACCCAATAGTCCAAGAATAGGAATGTTGGCAACTGTGCGTAATCGTCGCGCATTGGTTACTTCAGTCGAGCCGTTTGATGGAGCCACTGAGGGGCGACTGCATTTAGTCTCACTGGAATATACCGATGGGGGTGGGCATCGGGAAGACAGTGTGATCTGGGAGCGAGAGATCGATCGCAGTTTACTGGAGCCGACAGCGTTACCCAAGGTAGATACTGAGCCACCAATGGTTGGGCAAGAATTTGATGCGTTACAGCGTGCGGTGCGCTGGACGGCTATTTCGCCTTTTTTATTGCCTGATGGTTCTGTGGCAAGTCAAACGATCGCCTCGCCTTTATTTGGTGCAGTGCAGGTGGAGGATTTTCAACTTGTACCACTTCTTAAAGCTTTGCAGATGCCGCGTGTGTCGCTGTTACTGGCTGATGATGTCGGTTTGGGAAAGACGATTGAGGCGGGACTAATTTTGACTGAGTTGTTACTTAGGCGCAGAATTCGTAAGGTGTTGATTATTTCTCCTGCCGCGCTGCGGAAGCAATGGCAGCAAGAAATGAAGTCAAAGTTTTCTTTATCTTTTGATATTGTCGATCGCTCGGAAACCAATGCTTTACAAAAGCGGATGGGTTTGGATGTCAATCCTTGGCGGACTTTTTCGCGGATTGTCACTTCTTACCATTATTTGCGTCAACCTGATGTGCTGGAACAATTTCGAGCAGCTTGTTCGCAACCAGATGGATCGGCAAGGTTGCCTTGGGATTTATTAATTGTCGATGAAGCGCATAACTTAATGCCTTCAAATTTTGGGCAGGATAGCGATCTAGCGGAGATGTTGAGATCGCTTTCGCTTTTGTTTGAGCATAAGTTATTTCTGAGTGCAACGCCTCACAATGGTCATACGCGCTGTTTTTCGGGACTATTGGAACAACTCGATCCAGTCAGGTTTACCCAGACGAGTGATTTTACGCCAGCGATGCAACAGCGTACTTCTGAAGTGTTGATTCGTCGTCTCAAGCGGGAAATTAATGCAGAAGACAAGCAATCAGGAAAAACACCTCGCTTTGGCGATCGCAAGTTGCATCCAATTCCGTTGTTTTTTGGTAATCGCGAACGGAATCTAGCGATCGCCTTTGATGCTTTTCGGACTGCGGTAAAACGGTTAATTGCTGCCTCACACCGTCATGAACAACTGGCTGGCAATTTCGCGGTAGATGTTCTTAACAAAAGATTACTGTCTTGTCCCTCTACCTTTGCTAACTCTTGGAGAAGGTTTAAAGATGGGATTAAGGAGTCGCTGATTGCCGATTATATGGAAGTCAAGGCTGCTGAGAAGGCGATCGCGGCAGATATTGATGACGATCGCGAAACTGAGGAGAGGCTGCAACACGCAGCGAGAACAGTGGGCGCATGGTTGAAGCCACTGATTCCGCATTTAGAAACTGAGATTGCGGCGATCGATCTAGCATTAGAGCGCTTGGGTTTGATGGGCAATGAAGGCGCTTTTCCGTCAGAGGATGCCCGATGGAATCGGTTGCAAGAAATGGTGATCGGTGAATACTTACGCGATGGCACAAAATGGCGTAATGGTGAGCGATTGGTGATCTTCACAGAGTACAAAACTACTTTAGATTATTTGCAAGAACGTTTAACTAAATCTTTCCCCGAAGAAGGGCTGGTGCGGGTACTATTTGGGGGGATGGACGATCGCGAGAGGGAAGAAATTAAACTTGCCTTTAACGATCCTGATAATGTGGTGCGGATTCTGGTGGCAACGGATGCTGCTTCTGAGGGTTTAAACTTACAGGAAACGGCGCGTTTGATAGCTCATTACGATATTCCTTGGAATCCATCACGGCTCGATCAACGCAACGGGCGTTTAGATCGACATGGACAGGCGAATGATGTGGTGGTATTTCACTTTACGAGTGAAGATAATGCCGATCTTAAGTTTTTGGGTCATGTTATCCAAAAGGTAAATACAATCCGCGAAGAACTGGGTTCTATGGGTGATGTATTTGATGCGGCTTTTCAACGAAGATTTGCTGACCTTGAAGATACCGATCGCGCGATCGCTGATTTAGATATGGCGGTTGAGAGTCAGCGTGGCAGGATTGCTTTACCGATTACCGCTAAACAATCGGGTGAGGAATTAGCCGCCTTAGCTCAACTTCGTGCCGAACTGGACTTTTCGCCAGAGACATTACGGGACACTTTGGAGATTGCGCTAGGAATCAATGGTGCGGGTTTACCAAGATTGGAACCAACCGACGATCTGGGGCGATCGCGTTTAAAATATCCGATTCCGTCGCAATGGGAAAATCTAGTCAACGATAGTCTTCGTCTTGAGTCCAGTCATGGCAGTTTGGGCGCATTGCCTGCGATCGTGTTCGATCCAAATCATTTTGTGCAGTATCGCAACGATCGCCCTGTGTTTCGGGCAGCCAAGGATACCGCCTTATTACATCTCGGACATCCGATGTATCACCATGCTCTAGCCCAATTTGCCCGATCGCGCTTTCCTAATCAGACTAATGAGAGCAAAACCACAAGTCGTTGGTTATTACGTTCTGGAGATATGCCGATAATTAATGGTCAAAGTGCTGATGCGCTTTTACTACTCACAGTCGAAGAAATGGCGATCAATGAGTTACGCGAAACTTTTCATCATTGGGTGCGGACAATTCGGATTCCCATAATTGATGGGGAACTGGGGGAAGTTTTACCCCATGTACCTGCGGCAAGCGATCGCGCTGAGGCGATTGATATTGCTGCTAATTTGGCAAGAGTTCGGGAACTATGGAGCGATGTCGATCAAGATGTCAAAAAACTGTTAAACAAACTATCTCAAGATTTTACTGCACGAGTTATTGAAAGCCTCAAAGAACGCAAACAGTCGGCGATCGCCACGGAAAAGGAACGCTTTAAGGATCGACTTGCCGAAGTAAAGAAGGCAGCAAGTGAGACAACGCTTCAGAAGTTACAAAAGGAACGCGATCGCCTATTACAAAATATGAGTCAACTCTCGCTATTTGCAGAGGAGGCGCGTCAGCAGACTGAAAAACTGCGCGATCTCGAAGATGAGTTAGCAAGGCGGCGGCGACATTATGAGGATCTTGAGCAGTTTTTACAACAGGAACGCGATCGCACGATTAATCTGCTGTTGCCGAAGCGCTATACCTTGCATGGTTCAGTTTTAATTTTCCCTGTCACAGTTGAGATCCGCTTGCCCGTAGGAGATAACTCATGAGTATCGTTCTGTCCGATCGCGTTAATAATAACCTTGCTAGTCAAACCATTAGCAGCTATGACTGGTGGGCTTCGCTCAATCATGGAGGACTATTGATTGCACCTGCGAAGTTGACGGAATTTTTTATTACGGAAGATTTGCATACAAGTTTGCGCTATGGAGTGCGCGATCGCCTACGGCGTGAGGTGGTGAAGTGGCAACAGGGGGGCGATACGAGTAATCGATCGCCACAATTATCCACATTGTTGGATGTGGTGTTAGAAGATTTTTTGGGATTAGGACAAGACGCAGCTCAAGATCCAGATCGGGGAATATGGCTCAAGGGTAGCGCTTTAGATCGAGGTTGGGCGCGTCAGGGAATTACGGGTGAAAGCATTAAGCCACAAAGGGTTTGGCAAGAAATAAACGGCGGAGCTTTACCTGTGTTTGAGGAAAGTGAAGTAGCGCGATTAGGAATTGGGAGGGGCAAGCGGTCGGTATCGCGGGTAAATGAATGGTTACGCAAGGCAAATTATAAAATTGCGCTGCTGACTAATGGGCAACAATGGCGCTTGATTCATGCTGGTATTGATTATGATGCTTGGTGTGAGTGGGATCTCAACTTTTGGTTTATGGAGGGGGAGCTAGGTTTACAGGCGATCGCTTTGCAGTCATTGCTAAATGTGCGATCGCTGACCTATGCATCAATAGATAAACCAAGTCCTTTAATTACAGCTATTAATGCCTCGCGTCAGGGACAGGCTGAGCTTTCAGATGTTTTGGGTGAGCGGGTTCGTAAGGCGGTTGAGTTGCTAATCGAGTCTTCTTCTTCTGGAATTTCGCAACTTTTAGAGGGTAATTGTGCGGGAACCACCCTGACACCCAGACATTTTTATATCGCGGCGACGCGGACGATTATGCGTTTGGTGATTATTTTGTTTGCGGAGGCGAGGGATTTACTGCCGCGTGAGAATGGGATTTATCATAATTCCTATGGAATTCAAGGTTTGCGCGAACAACTCGATCGCCTATCGGGCGGACGCGGGGCGGAGCGTTTGCGAAGTAGTGAGAGTGCTTGGGCAAGGGTTTTAGCCTTGTTTCGGTTGGTTTATCTGGGTTCGGCTCATGAAAAGTTACCGATTCCTGCCTATGGTGGTAGTTTGTTTGCACCAAGCGATCGCCATGCTGACGATCCGATTTTGATAGCGCTGTCCGCCTTTGAGAATTTGGCAAATTGTCCCTCAGATGCGGTGGTTCATAAAATCTTGGAGTTATTGACTCGGAGTAAGGTCAAGGTACGTCAGGGGCGCGGTAGTACTTGGGTAGAAGCACCTATGGATTTTTCGGATTTGTCTTCGGAATATATTGGCATTCTCTATGAGGGCTTATTGGATTTTGAACTGCGTCAGGCAGATCGCGATCAGCCGATGGTATTTCTAAATTTGGGCGATCAACCTGTGTTGCCTCTGACAAGGCTAGAGAATATGACCGATAAGGCGATCGCATCTTTAGTTGAGAAGTTAAAACAGAAGGATAAATCAAATTCTGAGGATGAGGATACCGTTAGTGATGATGAAGTGGAAGAGGTTGAAGAATTAGAAGAAGAGGTTGAAGAAAGTGATTTAGATGTGGAGTTAGATAATAGCGGCGATAGTGAGGGCGATCGCTATCAGCAGGTAATGGCGCGATCGCAAGCTTGGGCAGAACGAGCGGTGAAGGTGGGTAAGCTGGTTTCAGGAAGGCTCAAGGGTAAGGCGTATGAAGATGCGGCGCGACAATTGGCTAAGGCTTTGGTGGTGCGGGTTGTTTTGCCTGAAGCTTGGTATTTGGTGCGTTGGGGTGGGACACGCAAAGGGTCGGGAACGTTTTATACGCGACCACAGCTTGCCGTGCCGACTGTGAGACAAACTTTACTTGCTTTGGTTTACGATATTCCCCCTCATCCCCCAACCCCTTCTCCCACGAGGGGAGAAGGGGAGCCAGACAATTCTCTTACTCCCCTCTCCCTCAATGGGAGAGGGGCTGGGGGTGAGGGTCTTATTCCGAAAGAACCTGAAACAATTCTATCCCTTAAAATTTGCGATCCTGCGATGGGTTCGGGTTCTTTTCCTGTGGCGGCGGTGCGTTTTTTGACGGAGGCGCTGTATGCGAGTTTGTGGCACTATGGCAAGATTGAGGCGCATGGCGATCGCACTTTATGCAGATTAGCTGATGGGACGGGGACTAATTCGCTATTGCAAGAAACTTTGCCTGTGCTGCCCGATCATGATGATTTTGAGGAGATGCTGAAGGCGCGGCTAAAGCGGTATGTGGTGGAGCGCTGCATTTATGGGGTGGATCTCGATCCTTTGGCGGTAGAGTTAGCGAAGATGGCGCTCTGGATTGAGACGATGGATCGCAGTTTGGCTTTTGGATTTTTAGATCATAAGTTGAAGTGTGGCAATGCGTTGGTGGGTTGTTGGTTTGACCAGTTTCGCGAATATCCTGTGATGGCTTGGGAGCGCAAGGGCGGCGATGAGACTCACAAACCTGTGCATCATTTCCGTGAGAATAAGGGTAAACAGGTGGGGGATAAGTGGACACAGGCGATTAAGGATTTACGCAATGGTGAGGTGAAGGATCAGTTAAAGAGTTATTTAGAGGTTCTTAATCCGCAAATGCGTTTAAATATTCCAGAGGTGTATTTACCTGAACCGCCCGAGCAGATTTATGCTCAGGCTTTGGAGCTTTTTAATAAGTTGCATGGTGATTTGCATCAACCAGATTATCAACAGGAGCAGTATAAGTTAGGGATTGAGAAGTCTGATGCGTTCCAGAAGTTGCGTCAGGCGTTTGATTTGTGGTGTGCGATTTGGTTTTGGTCTGGGCAATATTTAGACAAGGATCTCATTGCACCGACTCCCAATCACTTTTTTAATCCTTCTGAGCAGGTGCGGAAGATTGCGAATAACATCGCGAAGGAATTTCGATTTTTTCATTGGGAAATTGAGTTTCCTGATGTGTTTGCTGGCGCTGGTTTTGATGCAGTGATTGGTAATCCGCCTTGGGAGATTCAGAAGCCAAACTCTAAGGAATTTTTCTCGAACATCGATCCGCTTTATCGGACTTATGGCAAACAGGAGGCTCTTGATTATCAGAAGCAATATTTTACAAATAATCCGCAAATTGAGACGGATTGGATTGCTTATGGCGATCGCCTGAAAGCTCTGGGCAATTATTTCAAATATGCGGGTTTTGCTTTTGGAGATCCGACTGAAAAGGGCGGTGATGGGTTTACGTTATCGCGCAAGAAGTCAGAAAGTGAGAATTTACATGATCTATGGCGCGAAAGACGGCAAAAGTATCATAGTTATGCTGAGAAAATCCATCCTTTTCGATATCAGGGTTCGGCGGATATCAATACTTACAAGCTATTTTTAGAGTTTGGGTTAGGGATTTTGCGATCGGGCGGCAAGTTGGGTTTGATCGTGCCTTCGGGAGTATATACAGATAAGGGTTCGACGGATTTAAGGACGTTATTTCTAGAGCGCAATCAATGGGAATTGTTGTTTGGGATGATTAACTGGAATAAAATCTTTGCTGCTGTTTATTATAGATTTAAGTTCTGTATCTTAGTTATTCAAAAAGGAGGAAGTACCAGCGTAATTAGTTCTGCTTTTTCTAGATACCATATTGAGGAATGGATTGAATCAGAAAAATACGTTATTCCCTACTCTAAAGAACAAATTGTACGTTTCAGTCCTATATCTAAAGCAATACTTGAAACACGGGATCAAAAAGACTTAAAAGTTCTTGAAAAAATGTATGCCAATGGTGTCCTCCTCGGTGACCAATCGGATCGGGGTTGGGGTATTAAGTACGCAACAGAGTTTCACATGACAGCTGATTCTAAGCTCTTTCCGCCTCGTCCACAGTGGGAAGCAAATGGCTATCGTGCGGATGAGTATGGACATTGGTTGAAGGGCGATTGGTGTGAGTTAGCAGATGCTGTTCCAGATGATGCTATTTTGTCTAGTGATCGCACCCACTACATCAAAATTGACCATGTAGAAGATATCGCTTTACCTTTGTATGAAGGCAGAATGATCGGGCAGTTCGATTTTAGTGAAAAGGGTTGGGTAAGCGGAAAAGCAAGAAGCGCTGTCTGGAGAGAAATACCGTTCTCAGGAAAAGTGTTAGAACCACAATTTTTAATGTCTAGAAGTGAATTTCCATCTACTCAAGTTTTGAAAATAGATTTTTTAGGTATAGGGTCATCCACAAACGCTAGATCAATGTGCTGTACAAGTATTTTAGGACTTCCTTCGGGTCACTCAATATCAGTTCTTAATTGCAATAAAATTGAGACTGAAAGTATTGCTTTAGTTGGGATATTGAATAGTCTTTCCTACGATTTTGTTTTGCGATGTCGATTAGGCGGCATTAACCTAAGTTATTTTGTTATAGAAGAAACTCCACTAATACCACCCAGCAAAGTTAGCTTAATAACTGATGATACGTGGAAGGAAAAAGGAGTAGAGTTAAAGAAAGGCATAGAAAAAGGGTGACAGGTATGGACAGAAAGTTCTTAGACCTATACACAGATTACCTAATCAGTAGTTTTGGGAAAGTAACCGCAACAGGACTATCAGAATTATTAGACGGGGAACTAAGCCATGACCAAATTACAAGTCGTTTGAGGCAAATTACAGGAGGTTCACGAGAGTTATGGCGTATAGTCAAATCGACAATCCGCAAACATGAAAGCGAAGAGGGAGTGCTGATATTTGATGACACGTTAGAGCCTAAACCTTACAGTGACGAAAACACGATAGTCGGGTGGTACTTTGACCATAGTAGTAACCGTAGTGCCAAAGGCATAAATATTCTCAACTGCATTTATCACAACGAAGCCATCAGCATACCTGTGGCGTATGAAATAGTGCAAAAGTCACAAGAGGTAACTGACCCCAAAACAGGTAAAGTCAAATTCGTATCAGAGGAAAGCAAAAATGAGATGATGCGAAATATGCTCCATGTCTGCTGTCAGAATCGCCTAAAGTTCGCTTATGTATTGGCAGATAGTTGGTTCAGCAGCAAAGAAAATATGCAATACATTAAGCTACGAGCCAAAAAAGATTTCATCATTGCTCTTAAAAGCAATCGTTTGGTTGCATTATCTCCAGACGATAAATGTCAGGGACATTTCGTTAATCTTGAGTCAATTGAGTTAAACCCAGATTCCTGTTGCAAGGTGTTTTTGAAGGGACTGGATTTTCCTGTCTCGCTCTCCAAGCAAGTTTTTAGAAACAAAAATCAATCCACAGGAATTTTGTATTTAGCTTGCAGTAATCTCGACCTAACTGCAACTGACATCCACACAATCTATCAAAAACGATGGAAAGTTGAAGAATTTCACAAGTCTTTGAAATCTAATCTCGCTCTTGCTAAGTCTCCTACTGGGATTGCTCATACTCAGAAAAACCACATCTTTGCTTGCTTGTTTGCTTTTGTTAAGTTAGAACGTCTTCGGATCAAAACTAAACTCAATCATTTTGCTCTCAAGGCTAAACTCTATTTCAAGGCTATTTCCGCTAGTTTTTCTCTTCTCCAAAAACTGGCTATTCCTTCCACGTAACACCAGTTAATAAAAAGTTTTAATCTCATAGTTGCCAAATTATGCTGGGTAAGCAATAGGTATTCTTCTGTATGGATTTCACTCGCGAAATCTATTCCTTTAAGAGAAAGAAATTTAAAGAGTTTATGGGCAATTACTACATATGAAAGACTTCGACTAAAGTGTATTCTAGATGCTATTTGTGCAGAACTTTACGGATTAAATATAGAAGACTATGCATGGATTCTTAGAAATTGCGATCAGCCCCAAAAATGTTTTAATGATAGGGATTTTTATAGAACTTTAGATCCAAAAGGTCTTTGGCGAGTTAACAAAGATAAAGATCCAGAATTACGCCATACCGTTCTCTCCCAAATTGCCTTTCAAGAACTCAAAAAAATTGGACTAGAAGCCTTCCTCAACCTCAACAACGGCGAAGGATGGATGATACCCGACCAGATCCGCCTCGCTGACTATGGCTTAGGACATGACGACAGAGCGCAAACCCACCAACCCGTTGCCGAAAGACTAGGCGCAAGATATCTCGATTGGCAACTACAATCCACACCCGAAGCCTCTTGGTTAGAATGCGAAAGACACGCCGCCAACCTGCAAAAACTACTTGGCAATAACCCCACTCCCAACTCCCCAACTCCCAATGCCCCACCAATCCAGACTGACCTCTTCGGCAACCCACTCCAGACCGACTTATTTGGCAATATTATCTAAAAACTGCCAGTAAATTTGGCACTTGCTGCTGAATGTCATTGATATAGCTATTCAGACCCGCAATGACATTCTCCTCAGTCGCAGGATTCACTAAGCCAAAACAAATCTGGAGAGACTTATCAAAACTAGCCATCGCTAAAACGCGATCGCGCACAAACTCAAACCCCTTAACCTCAATCAGCTTCAAAATAATTTGCTCTAAACAAATCCCCCGTCCACATAACCGCCTATAAATTGGCGCTGGAATTGCCGCTAGTCCCCTCATACAGTTTTTATCACCACTTAGCAATAAAAAATCTGTCTGCGATCGCGTAGCCACAATTAACGTCTGTTCTCCTTCATGAATTCCCTCAACTTGCTTTAACTCAGCCAATTCTTGTGCAACTGCATCATCCACATCATAAATAGCAGAAGCGCAACTACTAACCAACTCAATTACTGCCGTCAAAATTGGATCGGGAGATGCCCCATTTTTCTTTTGTTTACCTCGGAAAAAATGTTTTGCAGTAGGTAGAACTCGGAGGCTGGTTTTATCGATTTGCAGTTCAGAGATAGAGATCGCCTCATCAAATAGCTGAAAAGCTACCAACTTGTGAATGATGTCATTATCTAAAAAGCAAACCTTAGCCAAGAGAAATCACCCAACCGCCTCAAGATTTAAGCCCAACATCGTCACCAAATAATCTTGATTTTCTTCTCCTAGCTTTTCCCAGTCAAGATTTGCAGCAAGATAGCGATTGATTTGCTGTGGTGCATTTGGACTTGGTTCAAGGATTTTTAGAGCAGTTTTTGCAGTAGCCCAAATAATTCCCTTGTCCTTTGAATTATTTGCCCGATTAGCCCGATTCCAAGCAATATTTAAAGCAACCACACCAGCACTGACCCGATCCCTATTACCCCACTCTTCAGCTTGACCAGCTAACTGATCGCCACTTACAAATTTTTGCCAAAGGTCATAGCTAATACCCGACTTACCCAACAAAAGTTCAGCAGCAATTTGATTTGCTTCAGACTCCTCCATATCACTACTTTCTAATTCAATCGACTCATCAACTAATATGCCTTCACTATCAATATGCCCCTTCAAAATATGCCCCAACTCATGAGCAATGATAAACAAAAGCCTAGCTGGTGAAAGGTCTTTGAGACTAACTAAAATGACAGGACGTTGATAAAAATAGGCAACCATGCCATGAAACTTATGCACACCAGAGGGAAACTCAGAAAAATGAATAACAGGAATACCACGCAGCCAACAAAAATCTAATATCCCTTCTAAATCAACTACCTCTTGTTTAACAAGAATTTGCTGGCGAATATCTGACACTGACAACCCATCAATCGCCTGATAAGGTCGCAAACAAGCATAAGCGATTATTTCCGCAATTCGTGCCGACAAAGCACGCGGAATCATAAGCTGTTCTTTATTTGTCCCAACTTTAAGCTTAAACTTTGGCTGACAGGTTGCCGCAAACATTGGCTTAGTGTCATTACCTACCAGCGATCGCATATCCAAGTTTAAGCGTCGTGAGAGATACAAAGCACCCTCAACCAAAACCCCTGATGTCGCGTCAACGTCATCAGTCCACCAATCAGGCAATATTTTATTTTGGAGATATTTTTTAGGAAACCCGATCGCATCTAGACGCTGATACAGGTCTGACATTTGAAGCTGAGTTTGTGTCATAGAAACCTCCCAACCTGCAAAGCTTTGACATTAAATTTCAGAAAACTTGTTATTATCTTGACTATTACTGTGGAAAAGGTTTGACGGATTAGCATTTAAAAAGTGTGATTTTTGATTATCCCACTTTTACCTTATATCTGTAAATCCCACAGATGCAGTCATATTTGTGATTCTAAGAACTTAACCTACGCTACCCATAGCTTTTTGGATAATGCTCAACCCCATTCTTTATACCGAAAAAGTCGTCTCCGACTTTCTGCGTTACCAAATTACCGCTTATCCCTTTAGCGACAAAAATCTCTACGACCAAATGCGATCGCTGCTAAACCTAGAGCAAACCCGCAAAAGTCCATTGCTCAAAGGTCCTTATATCAGCCTATCCCAAATATTTAAAGAAGGAGCCAGCGTCACCCAACTTGTCGATGAGGAAATCTTGCACCCTCATATGCAAAACCTAATTCCTTATCCCGCCGTCTATGGACACCAAGAAACCGCCATTCGTCACATTGCCCAAAACAAAACCACCCTCGTCTCCACAGGCACAGGTTCGGGCAAAAGCGAATGTTTCTTATATCCGATCATTAGCCACTGTTTAAAACTACGCGATCAACAAGTTCCTGAAGGCATCACCGCCGTCATCGTCTATCCCATGAATGCCCTTGCGGAAGATCAATGCGATCGGCTCAGAGGCTTATTAGCAGGAACAGGAATTTCCTTCGGACTATATATCGGTAAAATCCCAAGGCAACAGTCAGACGTGACAGGAAGAATGATTAAAGGATCTTCCCGTGCTGATTATGAAGCCAAACGCAAAAAATCTGCACAAGACCAAAAAACTAGCGCCGTTCATCCCTACGAAGAAAGGGTATCGCGGCAAGAAATGCAAAGTAATCCACCACGAATCTTACTAACTAATGTCAAACAATTAGAACTGCTACTTACCCGTAAGCAAGACATCGAAATGTTTGACAAATCTCAATTACAGTTTCTCGTATTTGACGAAGCACATACATTTTCAGGAGCGATCGGCGCTGAAACCGCTTGTCTAATCCGCCGACTCCGTACTTTTTGCGGCAAGACTCAAGATGATGTCACCTGTATCGCCACCTCAGCAACCCTCGCCGATCCAATTAAAGGTAAACAGATTGGCAAAGATTTCGCGGCAAAGTTTTTTGGTGTCAAACCCGAACGAGTCGAACTGGTAGGCGAAGAATATGAACGCGATGTATGGCAAGACCAGCGATCGATCCCTACCCCCTTAACTGACTCACCAGCAGCCCTATTAAAATCTTTGCTCATTGCGATCGAATCCGATGGCGATGACAATCCCCAAGCAACTAACGTGCGATCGCTCTATGCCGAAATTACAGGACAAGCGATCGCGCATCCCCATTGGCAAGAAGGTCTATACGAACTTCTCTCAGCCAATCAGTTAGTCTATGAATTAGCCGATTTACTCAAAAAGCCCAAAGCCATCAGCGAACTCAAACAACAGCTTGCCCTTCGCCTAAACCGCCCATTACTTGATATCCCAGAAGAAGAAATCTTAATTTGGTTAGCTCTTGGAGCAGCCTCGCGCAAAGATGGTAGACCATTACTGCGTCCAGTCATTCATGCTTTTGTGCGTGGTGTTAGCGGTGCTGTTGTCACGATTCCCCACAGTGATAAACCGAAATTATGGCTATCAGCCGAAGATGCGATCGGCGAACAAGGCGATGGACTGCATACCTTACCAGTCCTGACCTGTACAACTTGCGGTCAGCATTACTTTGAGCATCATGCCGCCGACTTCCACTACACAGGCAAACAACCCGAAGGAGGAGAAGCCGTTGGTAAGCATAAAATCTGGCGATCGCTCTCTCATGAAAACGAAGGTAAGAGATTATTACTATGCGATCGCTTGATCAGTGAGCCAGAGGATGAAGATGAAGAGTCAACTTCTAGCTCAACTTCTGGGCAAGTCTCAGGGAAAACTTCCAAACGCCTATCGACTGTTTATTATTGTCGCCATTGTGGGACTCTGCATTCCATTCAACGCGATCGCTGTGATGGTTGCGGTCATGTCGGCAAACTCGTTTCTTTATTAGCGATTCAACAAAAAACCGTTCAAGAAAAAGAAGGTAAACTCAGCAGTTGCGTCGCCTGTCAAGCGATCGGCAAGCAATGGGCTGGTCAATACCGCGAACCATCCCGCCCCATCCGAGCCGTCACCGTCGCTGATGTTCACGTTCTCGCTCAAAACATGATCCATCATGCCGACCGCAAACGCTTACTCGTCTTTGCCGACAATCGCCAAGATGCTGCCTTTCAAGCAGGATGGATGCAAGACCACTCCCGCCGCTACCGTTTGAGATCGCTTATGTACGAACGGATCAGACAGGGCGCAGTTTCCATCGGCGATCTCACCGCCCATCTAGATGACCTCCTCGATCAAGACGATTCCCTCAGCCGCGCCCTAGTCCCTGAAGTATGGAACGCCGCCCGTAAAGAAGCCGAAGGTGTCAGGCATAGTCAAGAGCGCAAGTATTTCCTCCGCATTCAAATTTTGCGTGAAATTACCATAGGTAACAAACAACGCATCGGTTTAGAACCTTGGGGTAGATTACAAATTCAATACGCCAAACTCACCGCCGATCTCGCTTTCTTTCAGCACTGGTCAAATCTATTCGGTATTTCCCCGCAAGAACTAGTTGATGGTGTAGCTTCTCTTTTGGATAATGCAAGGCGATCGAATATTCTTCTAGATCGTGAAAAAGAGATTTTCTCTAATTTTTGGCAAGAAGGTGACTTTGAAATTTCGCGTGGCTACCTCCCATTATTAAAAGGCGTTCCCAAAGCTTTAAAACTACAACGCCAAAATGGAGACTCTGAGACTCGTATTCAACAATGGCTAAGTGCTAAGGGAAATACTCTTGCACGACAAGCAATCAGCAATTGGGGTGTTGACAATGAGTTAATGCCAGAATTTTTTAACGACCTCTGGAAGTTACTCACCGATGAATTAGAAATTCTAGTTCCCGTTAGCTTATATAACAAACCTAAAGGAAAGAAAAGAAAACAACTAACAGGCTGTGAAGGAGCGCACCAAATTGATGCCGATAAACTGCGCCTCGCCCCCAATCCGCAACCTAAGCCAGGAGTTTATCGTTGCAATACCTGTCGCCGCGCTCATCCACGCGCCACCCCACGCCTGACTTGTATGGCGTGGCGCTGTAATGGCAAATTACAGTATCAACCAGAAAATCAGGATGACTATGATTTAAACGTCCTCGATCAGCAATTCACCATGCTCCGCCCTCGCGAACATTCCGCCCAAGTCCCCACCGACCAGCGCGAAATAATTGAGCGGCAATTTAAAGGGGAATCAGAGCTAATGAATACTCTTGTCTGTACGCCCACATTGGAACTTGGTGTGGATATTGGCTCCCTCGATGCTGTCCTCATGCGAAATATTCCGCCACTCCCTGCCAACTATTGGCAAAGAGCAGGACGTGCAGGCCGACGATTCCGTATGGCGGTAAATATCTCCTACGCCCGACCCGCCAGCCACGATCGCGCCTATTTTCTCGATCCTCTCAAGCTGCTAGATGGGGCGATCGACCCACCTAGTCTAAACTTGCGAAATACGCTGATGGTACGCAAACACGCCCATTCTGCAACACTGACGATCTTGTATCAACTCTCTAAAGGCAAACTTACTGTAGCCAAAGATCTCAATACAGAAGCTCGCGACCAAATTACCGCAATTATCAACCACTGTTTCCCTAATCAAATTAAGTCCTATCTCTTTCACGAAACAGGCGAAATTCGCCCCGAGCCGCTCTCTGTTGAACAGTTAAGTACTCTGCTAGAAAAGTACGAACATATTATCCTCGATCATCTCACTACCGCCTTTACAAAAAGTTGGTCAGATGCCGACAAAAGTGCCGTCACCGAAACAGCTTTGCGATCGCATATTCAAACCATGACTTCCGCGCTCACAGAAGTAATCAAAACCCTATGGCGACGATTACAATGGGCCATTACCCAAAGAAATCGCCTAGATGCCGAGCGAGTTCGAGGAGGAACACTTGAATTCGATCAAGACGCTCTATGGCAACGTTGCGATCGCTTGATCAAAAAGTATAAAGGTATTCAAACCCGACGCAAAAGTGAAGCTGAAGGCTATGACGACACGATTACCTATAGCGTCCTTGCAGCAGAGGGCTTTCTTCCTGGTTATGGATTAGATGTTGGCTCCGTAATTGGTACAGCCCAAATTCCACGCAATGCTAGCTGGATCAATGACTTCGAGCTACCCAGAGCCGCCGCAATGGCTCTACGAGAATATGTCCCTGGCAATTTAATCTATGCCAATGGTCATCGTTTTGTGCCACGTTACTTTCATCTCCAAGCGATCGATCCCACTGAGTTTCAAGTCGATCTAGAGCGCGAAGCCATCCGTGAGGTAGGAATAGAAATAGAAAGTAGTCAAAGCATGAGTAGCGCCAGTTTTTCGGCTGTCCCAATTTGTGATGTTGACTTACCGCACCAATCCAATATTTCCGATGAGGAGGATTTTCGGTTCCAATTACCAGTCTCAATCATGGGATACGATCGCGCTCAACACAATGGCGGTAATAGCTACAAATGGGGAATAAAAGATGTCTCCTTCCTTGTGGGTATGCACCTGCGCCTTGTGAATGTTGGCGCAGCCAGTTTAGTCCGTGGCAACAATCTTGGTTATCCAGTATGTCTAGTTTGCGGTCAAAGCCGATCACCTTTTTCTTCTCAACCTGAAATCGAGTCATTTCAGACAGATCATGGCGATCGCTGTGGCAAAAAGCCAAGCAATGTCGGATTTTTCTCCGATATAGTTGCCGAGACTTTAATCATTCAAGACTGCGACAATCGCGAAGTTGCCTATAGCATCGCCGAAACTTTACGTCAGGCTGCATCTAACGTTCTCGATATGGATATTGACGATCTCCAAGTCTTAGCGCTTGGGCAAGCAGGACGGGAACAAGTTGATATGATCTTGTACGATCCTATGCCTGGTGGCTCAGCTTTATTGGAATTGATGCGCGTTAAATGGGTCGATATCATCGCCGCCGCCCTACATATTGTGGGCAATTGTTCCTCCAAATGCGATCGCGCCTGTGTAGACTGCCTACTAACCTTCCGTAATGCCCATTACCATCGCCATCTCAATCGCCACGTCGCCCTAGAAACATTACAAAAATGGGGTGATATTCTCACTCAAGGAAATCCCATTCCACCTAAACAACCTGCCGCTACTAAAGATTCTAACGATAACTTACCCGTTAATGCGGCTGAGTCTCAACTTCAGGAAATGCTGACACGGGCTGGGTTTCCCGATCCAGATGTGCAGAGACAAATCGATCTCGGTAAGCCCATTGGCACAACAACTCCTGACTTCTTTTATGAAGATCCAAATGATACTTTTGATGGAGTTTGTATCTATCTGGACGGCATGAGTAAAGCCTTTCATGGAAATACGGCAACAAAAGAGCGCGATCGGGAAATTCGCGAAACTCTAGAAAACCAAAACTACCGTGTGATCACAATTACTGTCAGTCAGCTTAGTGATCGCGATGCTATGACACAACACTTCTACAGACTAGGATGTATTCTCATTGGCAAATCTCAGGCTAAAAATCTCAAAGATAATCCCCATTGGTTTGAGTAAATAGCTTGCTGTATTTATATATTGTCAACTTGTTGACAATATAACTTGCTAATTAAACTAACTTGCTGTATTTATATATTGCTAACAAGTTAACAATATAACTTTATGATCATTGCTTGTGCGAATCAGAAAGGCGGTGTAGCAAAGACTACGAGCGTTATCTGTCTTGGTGGACTGCTAGTAAAAACTGGTTCTTGCTTAGTAGTTGACCTCGATCCGCAGGGAAATTTGACGACGGGTTTGGGTGTTGAAGTCAAGGAAAATCAGATCACTAGCTATGAAATGATCACTGAACGGGCTACTGCTAAGGATGCCTTGATGGCAACATCGAGTGGGCTTAGCCTCATTCCTAGTGATATCAACTTAGCTAAAGGTGAACCTGAGATTTTGTCGAAGGTTGGTAATTTTGGTTTATTAAAGGAATATCTCGAACCAATAAAGCATCAGTTCGATCACATCTTGATTGATTGCCCACCTAGTTTAGGATTGCTGACAATTAACGGGCTAACTGCTGCGGATGCGGTCTTAATCCCTGTGCAATGTCAGTTTTTTGCCCTTAAGGGATTGGCAGCTTTATTAGAAACAATCCAAAGTGTCCAAAAGCGACTAAATCCCGATCTCAAAATCTTAGGAGTATTGCCAACGATGGCAGAAATGCAAACTGTGATGACTCAGGATGTATTAGCTTCACTGAAAAAACGATTGCAAAATATTCATGTTTTCGAGCCTGTGCCGAAGTCGGTCAAGTTTGCCGAATCAAATCTTGCTGGTGAACCCATCAATGTGTATGCAGGTGACAAAAAACTGGTCCAACCTTATCAAGCAATCTCTGATTTCATCACCGCAGGAGAAAAGTAAATGGCAAAACCACGCGCCCGTTTAACCGATGACAATGATCCTCTAAGCTCAACTGAGAGTGTTTTTGCTAGCTTTGAGCAAGCTAGCAAGTCAGCAAGTCAGCAAGCTGAGGGTACCACAATTCAAGAAGTGGCAAGTCCAGTTCTTGAGCAAGAGGCTATTGTAATTACGACAGTGCAACCTGACAAGCCATCAAGCCAACAACCTATCAATCTAGCAAGTCAGCAAGTCAGCAAGTCAGCAATACGCAAATCAACGTTTCAACTCAGTGAAGAAGTCTTAAAACAGCTTGACAGGTATCATTTGCAGCTACAGCTTGAGCTTGGTAAAGCTGATGCCCCCTATAAGGAGGTAATTGTCGAAGAGGCGATCGCTCAGTTTTTAGCTAATGCCGATCAAAAATTTGTGGACGAATTACTAAAACGTCAGAAAACTAGGTAACAGAATTCGGTCAAGTTTACCGAATCAAATCTTGCTGGTGAACCTATCAATGTCTATGCAGGTAACAAAAAACTAGTCCAACCTTATCAAGCTATCTCTGATTTCATCACCGCAGAAGAAAAGTAAATGGCAAAACCACGCGCCCGTTTAACCGATGACAATGATTCTCTAAGCTCAACTGAGAGTGTTTTTGCAAGCTTTGAGCAAGCTATCAAGTCAGCAAGCTAACAAGCTGACAAGCTAGAAAGTCAGGAAGTGGCAAGTCCAGTTCTTGAGCAAGAGGCTATTGTAATTACGACTGTGCAAGCTATCAAGTCAGCAAG
>Ga0068876_10001172_pt1 | contig 20676 bp, 16 predicted proteins | sample NOAtaG_6_FD_66442 | JGI IMG/M metagenome (GOLD analysis project Ga0068876, IMG submission 66442) | Freshwater lake microbial communities from Lake Erie, under a cyanobacterial bloom - NOAA_Erie_Diel5S_2200h metaG | ecosystem: Environmental > Aquatic > Freshwater > Lake | place: USA: Ohio, Lake...
GGCTACTCCGGCATGGGCGCGGCGATTGCGGCGGCCCGCATGGGGCTCAAAGTCGCGCTGATTCAAGACCGGCCCGTCCTCGGCGGCAACGGCTCGAGCGAGATCCGCGTTTGGGCGATGGGGCTCATCAAGCGCGGCAGGTATCCGCTCATCGGCGAGATCGTGGACGAGTTTGCCGACAAGGCCAAAAAGAGCCCGGGCACCGCGGAGGAGTTTGGCGACGACAAGAAAGAGGCCGTCGTGCGGGCGGAGCCGAATATCGATCTCTTCCTGAATACGCACGCCTTCGCCGTGGCCCGCGACGGGGCCCGGATCGCCTCTATCTCTTGCCTCGACACGAAGACGAGCCGCGAACTCGTGTTCACCGGCACCTTCTTCTGCGACGCCACCGGCCATGCCACGATCGGCCACCTCGCCGGCGCCGAGACGGTGATGGAGCCGAAGGGCCGGATGGGGATGAGCAACATGTGGACGTGGGCCGAGGAGGCGGCGCCGCAGTCGTTCCCCGAGACGCCCTGGGCACTGCCGCTCACGATGGCCGATTTTCCGTATCCGCGGAATTTTCACGCCGAATGGTTCTGGGAGAGCGGCTACGACAAGGATCCCATCGGCGACGCGGAGGGCATCCGCGACTGGAACCTGCGGGCGGTCTACGGCGCCTGGAACGCGATGAAGAATGGCGACGGCGCCGCGAAGCATTCCCATGCCGTGCTTACGTGGGTGGCCTTCGTGGGCGGGCCGCGGGAGAGCCGGCGGATCCTCGGCGACGTGGTGCTCACGCAGGACGACATCGTTTCGAAGAAGGAGTTTCCCGACGGCTGCGTCCCTTCCACCTGGTCGATCGATCTCCACTATCCGAAAGAGGAATACGCCCAGAAGTTCCCCGACAACCCGTTCATCTCGATCGCCGTGCATGACAGGCGGATCGACCGGAACTTCGGCTATCCGGTCCCCTACCGCTGCTTCTATTCGAAGGACGTCGAAAACCTCTTCATGGCGGGCCGCTGCATCTCCGTCACGCACGAGGCACTTGGCACCGTTCGGGTGATGAAGACCTGCGGGATGATGGGCGAGGTCGTCGGCAAGGCGGCGAGCGTGGCGATCAAGCACGGCACGACACCGCGGGGCGTGTATGGAAAGCACTGGGCCGAGATGGACGAGCTCCTGAAGCTCCCCGGCAAGGCCCGGCGAAAGTCGCCCGAAGCGCCGATCGAATTGCCGGCCGAGGTGCCGCCCGCCACACCGGCGAAGCCAGTCTCAGCGGCGGCGCCGGGCTGAGGAGCGCCGGTGGCCCGTGGCGGGATCGAGCACGTCGATGAAGGCAAAGCGGTTGAAATCGCTGTCGTGCGTATAAATGGCCCGCACGCCGTTCTCTCGCATCAGAATTGCGGTGTGGACGTCGAAGACGATATTGCCGGCGACACCTGGAATCTCGGCGAGCACTTCGGCCGCCACATGCGCATGCCGCTCGGTCTCGACGAGCATGCCTAGGCCGGGCGACGCGAACACAGCCTTGAGAAACGCCCAGGCATCTTTCACTGCGAGCGGGTGACGGAAGATCGCCGGATGGGTGGTGACGCGGAGAAACTCGCAGGCGATGCCCCAGGTCAGATACCACGGCTCCGCCTGCGCCCGGCATCGCTCCACGATGCCGCGACAGGCCTCATGGTCGGCAGCGTCGCGATCGATCGCGTAGACCAGCACGTTCGTGTCGATGACGATCACGCTACCGCCCCATCGCGTCGTAGAGGGCTTTGCGGTCGGAGATGTCCACGCGGACGCCACCGCTGGCATGGACGGGCAACGGCGGCAGTTTCTTCACGGGCCGCGACTGCCCGAGCGCCTGTCGCAGCGCCGACTCGACGAGGTCCGACATCGTCTGCCCCCGGCGGGCAGCCTCGCGCTTCACGGCCCGCATCGTGGCGTCGCTGATCGAAAGCGTCGTTTTCATATGGCAGAGCGTGCGCATGAGATGGCAATGCGTCAATCGACGGCCAGGCGGCTTTTCGCGTAAAGTGTGGGGCATGCGTGCATCCGACCACTCCCAAGTTCGTCGTCTGCTCACGCACGGCGGTCGCCTCGCCGTGGTGGCGGCGATCGTGTGGCTCGTGCACGCGGAACACGTCGCATTCCTCGGCCGGCAGCAGGCGGCGACGCTCGACGCGCTGCCGATCGGGCGGGTGCAGCGGCATCTCCCGGAGGCGGCGGCGATCGGCGGCGCTTCTCCGGCGGTTGCCGGCGGGCTCGATCTAGTCGACGCGGCGGGCGAACGGGTGGGCGTGGTCTTCAAGACGTCGCCGGCGGGCGACGCTGCGATCGGTTTCTCCGGGCCGACTGACCTGCTCGTCGTGTGCGACTCGGGCCTGCGCGTGGCCGGCGTCGAAATCCTCGCGAGCCGCGACACCCGCGACCACGTGGCGGCGATCGAGCGGGATCCGGGATTTCTGAAGTCGTTCGCCGGAAAGTCGCTCGACGATCTTGGGGCCGGGGGTGCATCGAAGCCCGACGCCGTCGCTGGTTCGACGCTCACCTGCATGGCGATCGCGGAGGCGCTCGCCCTGCGGGTCGGCGGCGAGGCCGGGGCCGGCCGGTTCGAAAGAACACCGTCGCTCGACGACCTCGAAAAGATCTTCGCCGACGCCGTCGCGATCGAGCTCGATGTGGGCGACCCCGCCGTGATCCGCGTGCTGGCGGCCGACCGGATTCCGCTCGGCTGGGCGCTGCGAACAAGTCCGGCGGCCGACCGCACGATCGGCTATCAGGGGCCCACGGATGCCGTGATCGGGTTCGATCCTGCAGGCCGCGTGGCAGGCGTGTTGGTGCTCGAGAGCTACGACAACGAGCCCTATGTGGGCTACGTCCGCGACGACGAGGCGTTTCGCGGGGTCTATCGCGGCATGACGTTCGAGGAACTCGCCGGCATCGATCCGCTCGACACGGGAATCGAGGGGGTGAGCGGCGCCACGATGACGAGTCAGGCCGTGGCACGGGGCATCGTGCAGGCTGCGAGCCACCAGCTGGCCCATCAACGCGGGCGGAAGGAATCGGGTCTCGTCGGCGGACTCCTGCGCGACCTCGACGGCCCCCGGCTGGGCGCCCTCGGCGTGATCGCGACCGCAATCGTCACGGCGTTCACCCGGCTGCGCGGCACGTGGTTCGGGCGGCTCGCCCTGCCGATCGCCGTGCTCCTGTATCTCGGGTTTGGGGCTGGGGCGCTCCTCTCGCAGGCGCAGCTGTGGGGATGGTCGCAGGCGGGCGTGCCGCGGGGCGCCGTCGTGCTCCTCGCGCTTGGCATCGCCGCGGTCGTGCTGCCGGTGACGACCCGCCGCAACGTCTACTGTTCGCATCTCTGCGCGCATGGTGCAGCGCAGCAGCTGCTCGTGCGGTTTGTGCAGCCGAAGCGCACGATTCCCGAACGGCTGCGGCCCTGGCTTACATTCCTGCCTTGGGCGCTGCTCGGTCTGGCGATCCTCACGGCCGTGCTCCACCTGCCGCTCGCGCTCGTCGACATCGAGCCCTTCGACGGCTACCTGCCGACGGTCGCCGGCATCGCCGCCCTCGTGATCTTCTTCGTCAGCCTCGTGGCGAGCGGCTTCTATCCGATGGCCTATTGCCGCCACGCCTGCCCCACGGGAGCCCTGCTCGACCATCTCCGGCTGCATGGCCGTTCCGACCGGCTCACGTGGCGCGACGGCGTCATGATGGCCTGTCTCGCTGTCGCGGCGGCGGCGCATTGGTGGCCACGATGATCCGCGCCGCGATCTTCTTTGCGGTGATGAGTGGCGCATGTGCGGCTGCGGCCGAGGACACTGCAATCACGCTCGCCGGCCCGGCGATGGGCACGACCTACCGCGTGACGCTCGCCCGCGGCGTGCCGGGGATGACCGCCGGCGAGGCGCATCGCGAGATCGAGGCGGTGCTTGCACGGATCGACCGGGCGCTGAGCACGTGGCGCGACGACTCCGACGCCAGCCGGTTCAACGGCGCTTCCGCGGGCGAATGGGTCGCGGTGTCGGCAGACCTCGTGGCGGTCGTGGAAGTCGCCCGCAAGGTAAACGCGGAGTCGCAGGGGGCTTTCGACATCACGGCCATGCGCCGCGGCCAAGACATGCGCAGCGGCCCAGCCGCGGGCATGCAGCATCTCGAATCGCGATACTCGCCGCCGTCGATCCGCAAACAGGTCGACGGCCTGACGATCGACCTCGGAGGCATCGGGCCCGGCTACGCGGTTGACGAGATCGGCCGCCGGCTCGCGAAGTTAGGCTCCTCCGATCATCTCGTCGAACTCGGCGGCGAGGTGCGGGCCTGGGGCAGCCGGGCCGACGGCGAGAAGTGGCGGGTGCGGCTGCGGCATGGCGATGCGACGAGCTTGGAGGGCGACGTGATCGAACTCTCCGCCGGCGAAGCGGTGGCCACGTCGACCGCACGGCCGGGACGGTCGCCCATCGATCCGCGGACGGGCCGGGTGGTTCAGGCGACCCGCGGATCGGCCACGGTCCGCCGCCCGTCGTGCGCCGAGGCAGACGCCTGGGCCGTGGCCGCCCTCGTGCTCGAATAGATGAGGGGACGCAGTTCTTTTCCGCCGGATTCGCGTTAGTCGCAGATTGTTAATCTGCGGTTCGGCGGTGAGCAGACTACCAGTCTGCAATCCCGACGGGAAAAAGCAGACCATCTCGAAGGTCCGCTTGGTGGGCTTGCGGCCGGTGCAGAGCATGATCAATAGGCAGGCGATGATGCCGCAATAGACCTGGATCTCGACGCCATAGTTGGGACTTCGACCACCACTCCCGGTCGGAGTGGTAGGAAGTGATCGGTTCATCGTGGGAGAGATTAGCGGCGGCCCTCCGCCGCCGTCACCGAACGACTGGCGGGCCCTGCGGCTCATCCTCGCGATGTTGCCGCAGCCCGTGTGGTTTTAGGGGGGAATTCCTGCCGTGGCCGCGTGGCCCGGCGTCCGCCCGTAAACCGCTGTCCTTGGCTCAGGCCACTCCAACCCCTCGTGGTTCTAGGAGATGGCTATGAAGAGCCGCGATGTTTCCAAGGATTCTGTTTCCATCCGCCCCACCGCCGGCACGGCCGGCTCGGGGCAGCGTTCGTCCGACGGCCGCACGAACCCTGCCGCTCCCGCGCTGCCCTACCGCAGCCGGGAGAAGGGCAGGGAGGAATGGGGCCTGCCGCCGGTTGAATCCCTCCGGTCGCTCGCCCGCACCTTCCTCGAGCAGCAGGCCATCCACTGGCCCGGGCTCGTGGGTACGCGGGCCGTGCCCACGGTCACGGAGGCCACGATCGACGCCATGGTTGCCGCGTTCGAGCGGCGGTTCCGGACGCAGTCGATCGACCTCTTCGATCCCGCCGGCGTGCCGGCCCGCTGGCGATCGCTCGGCGGAGCCTATGCCCGGTTCTCCGACGAGGGCTCCAACCCGCGGTCGCTGAACCAGCAGTTGGTCAACATTCTCACCCGGGCCCGGCGAGACGACGTGTTCATCCCGTGGGAATACGTGTGCGGCGACGCCGCTATCAGCGGCACGCTCGCCTGCCGCCGCGGCTACCTGCTGCTCAAGGCAGTCGTCGAGCAGCGCTGCCAGACGCACGTGGAATGGCTCGTGATCGACGAGCTGAGCCGCACCAACCGCAACGTCATCGAGTCGCTGCGGCTGAACGAGCTCGTGCGGCGTGCCGGCGTAAGGCTCGTGGGTGCGAGCGACTCGTTCGACAGCGCCAGCGAGCAGTCGAAGATCCTGCTCTCGATGATGGCGACCATGCACGAGATGCAGATCGACCAGAACGCTTCCCGCGTGAATCGCGGGATGGGCGACACCTTCGAGCAAGGCAGGCTCGTTCAGCCGCCAGGCTTCGGCTACCAGCTCGTGCCGTTCGTCGATACAAACGGCCGTCCAGTGCAGACCCGAAAGGGCACCGACGCGAAGAGAGCCGAGATCGATCCGGAGCAGGCCGCATGGATTGTCCGCGCTGCCGAGATGATCGCCAACGAAGGCAAGAGCCCTCGCGACGTGGCGAAGCTCTTCAATGCGGAGAAGGTAAGCGGCAAGGCGACCTGGAGTGACATTCGTGTGCGGCGGCTGTTTCACCGTGAGCGGCTCGTCGGCAAGGAGGTGTTCCGGAAGACCAAGCAGCTCCGGGACCGCGAGACTGGCCACGTCGACGTGGTCGAGCGGGATCGGGACGAGTGGATGGAGCGGGACGTGCCGCACCTGCGGATTCTGTCGGGCGAGTTGGCGGCGGCCGTGAAGGCGAAGCTCGGCGAGGGTGCCAAGCGGTTCGGCAAGAAGGCCGCCGAGCTGGCGGCGGCCGCCCGCCGGCCGAAGGGATCGACCGTGAAGCTAGAACGCGAGATCGCGAAGCGGGAGCGGCAGATCGCCATTGTGAACCGCAACCTCGAGGAGATGGAGGGCGACGCGGCCATCAAGTCGATCATTCGGAAGGTGGCCGAGATGGAGCAGGATCTCGAGTATCTGCGGGCGGATCTCGTCGCCGAGCGCCGTCGCAACCAGAGCCCACCGGTCACGCGGGTGAAGGAGAAGGACGTGCTCGCGGAACTCAACCGTCTACGCGACATTCTGCTGTCGGACGTGGGCACCGCAGCGCCGGTGCTCAAGGCCCTCGTGGGCGACGTCGTGATCGAGGCTAGGGCGGTCGAGGGCCATGCGAAGCCGGAAATGGTGGCTCGGTTCACTATCGATGCGGTGCCGGCTATCGCGGCGTTGCGGCGAGGAAAAGCGGTCGGAGCGAATGATCCAACCGCCGATCTTTGGGAGTTCCTGAATGCTGACCGTTGGACAATGCTCGGAAAGGCACCTCGCGGCCGTCGCGATATCGTGGTGCCGCTGCGTCGCACGCCAAAATACGAAGTGATGCTGCCCCAGATCGTCGAGATGGCAGAGGCCGGCGAGGGTTTCGACCGTGTTGCTCGGGAACTGAAGGTCAGCCGCGGTACGGTCGTGCTGGCCTGCGACTTCGCGAGCCGCGACGAAGCCGCCGCCGCGGCCCGCCAGGGCCGAAAGCCGACACGTCCGCCCCACAAGTGGAGCGAGAAATCACGGGCCGCAAGACGCAAACCGCGGGGTGCGTGACGGCGGTGGGAGCCTGTGGCGCCCGCAGAAGCATGCGTCACAGGCCTCCTGCGCCGAGACGTCACCCGGGTTGAGGCAGCGGTTGAGCAGGGGGGGCTCTGGTGAGGGTTGCGCGCATCGGACTTGTCGCCGCAATGGTGTGCGGTCGCGCATCTCTTCCGTGCGTGCTCCGGTGCGCTCATGGTCGCCGTCCTGGCTGCGTCGCCGACGCGGTCCAGAGTCATCCCGAACTGCGGCACGGTGAGTTCCCGCCGCTACGAGCGACGCCGGCCGGAGAGAAAACCGCTCTCCAAGGTCGTCGCAGAGCACTTCGAAAGCAGGCTCGAGAATCGAGCGGTCGCCGAGCACCCCGTCTCGGCGTACGTCGAGGGGGGAGCTGCGGTCGTACCTCACCTGCGGCATCCTCTGCTTTGGATTTGGCAGGGGACGCTGTGCTTCGTGCGAGCAGGTTTTTGTCGTGGCCTCGCGGCTGAGCCGGGTTCGGGAGCCATGGGAACCCTTGGCGGTGGCATCTGCTGCCCAGCAGGACGAGGCCATGGAAGGCTCGCCCTGCCTTTGGCTATCTGCAAGGGCCGCGGCGTCTGTCCGTCCTGCAATTCAGAGGATTCCTTGCCGACCGGCCCCGGGCTGTTGCTCCTCATGATCCACTCCGCTCGGTCGACGCTTGCCGAAGTGCCACTGGCGGACCTGTCCTTGGAACTTGGTCGGCATGGGTTCGAAGGTTCGTGGTGGCCACACAGTCCGGCGCGAGGACCTCGGGCGGCCCAATTCACGTCCGGCTCCCGCTTGACTCGCCTGACTCGACCGCGGCTGACGCGAAAACGAAGGGGGGCCGAACGCCTCCGCGTTCGGCCCCCCCGTTGGGCACATCACGACCGGGGCAAAACCCCGGGCGACAGTCCTCAGCAGCCGCGGCGGCGGCAGCCAGGGCCACGGCGGCTTCCGCAGTCGCCACAGGCGGCCGCACCGGCACCAGCGTTGCCGCAGGCGCCGGCAGCACCGCAGGCGCCGGCAGCACCGCAGGCGCCGGCAGCACCGGCGTCACCGCCGATCGCGTTGCCGCAGGCATCGGCCGACACCTCGACGGCGACGGTCACGCACTTCTGCACGGGCACTTCCTTCGTCACCGTGTGAGGAACGCGAACCGTGTAGCTCGCGGTCTTCGTCTCGGGGACGGAGTCGTACACCGTGACCGAGTAGCTCTCGGTCTTCTGCTGCGGGACGCTGACCGTGTAGGAAACCTCCTTGGTCATCGTCTCGGGGACGGACTTGGTCACCGTGTACTCCCGAGTCTTGGTCTCGGTGCGGTACTTGGTGACGCTGACCGAACGGCTCTTCTGCTCCGGCACCATCTTCGTGACGGTGTAGGTGCGGGTCCGCTCCTCCGGCACCATGGTGGTGACGGTGTAGCTGCGGGTCCGCTCCTCCGGCCGGTACTTGGTAACGCTGACCGAGCGGGTCTTCGTCTCCGGAACGGACTTCGTCACCGTGTAGGTGCGGGTCCGCTCCTCCGACCGGTACTTGGTGACGCTGACCGAACGGGTCTTCGTCTCCGGCACCATCTTCGTGACGGTGTAGGTGCGAGTCCGCTCCTCGGGACGGCTCGTCGTGACCGTGTAGGTCCGCTGACGCTCCTCGGAACGATGCTTCGTAACGTTCACGATCCGGCTCCGCTGCTCCTGGCGGAACTTGGTGACGTTCACCGTGTGGGGAACCTCCTCCGACACGCACTCATAGGTGGTGACCGGGACTTCCTTCATCTCACACGTCGGCACCCAGACGCGCTTGCAGCAGACCTTCTCAGGGCATGGGCAGCCGTTGGCATCGACGCCACCGCCGACCGTGTACTGCTGGCTCTGCCACGAGCCACCACGGACCTGCACCGTCTTCGACGACTGTACCGGCACCCGCTTGGTCACGGTATGCGAGTGGGTGACCTGCTCGGTGTAGGGCACGTTCACCGTGTAGGTCTGCTCGACCTGCTCGGTGTAGGGCACGCTCACCGTGTAGGTGGAAACCTTCTCCTCGGTCTGCGGGACCATCACCGTGTAGGTGGCGGTCTTTTCCTCGGAGACGGGCACCATCACCGTGTAGGTCTGCTCGACCTGCTCGGTGTAGGGAACCTGAACTGTGTAGGTGGCGGTCTTCTCCTCGGGCACGGAGGTCATCACCGTGTAGGTCTGCTCGACCTGCTCGGTGTAGGGAACCTGAACTGTGTAGGTCGAGGTCTTCTCCTCCTGCTTCGGGACCATCACGGTGTAGGTGGAGGTCTTCTCCTCCGACACCGGCACCATCACCGTGTAGGTCTGCTCGACCTCCTCGGTGTACGGGACTTGGACGGTGTACTCGGCCGTCTTGGTCTCCGTCACGTTCTTGTTGACCGTGTAGTTCACGGTCTTGGTCCGAGTCTCGGGAACCATCACGGTGACCGTGCGGGTCCGCTCCTCGGTCCGCGGGACGCGCTTGGTGACCGTGTAGGTCCGCTCGCGCGTCTCGGTTGTGTACTCGGTGCTCGTGACCGTCTTCATCTCGGTCACGTACTGCCGCTGATACACCGTCTTGGTGCCGCCACAAGCGGCACCGCCGACCATAACCTCACCACTGCTGACGACGGCGCCCTCGCAGGCCCCGTCGGCACAGCCGCTCGTGCAGGCACCGCAGTCGGCAGCCCACGTGCTCGTGCACAGGGCGACGACGGCGACGGCCGGCATGGCGCAGAAAAGAACTTTGCGAATCACGTAAACCTCCGTAGGGGATATTTCAAAAAACCAACGATCGAACGCGGGCGTCCCAATCCACGACATGACCGCTGGTCATCCGAGTACAGGCGGGGCGCCACCAGTTTGGTGGCCGAACGAGTCGGCCACCCAGCAGACGCAACGTAGTTCGCGCCTTGGGCCTTGCAAGAAATCACTGCAACGCGCGGCGCTATTTCCCGGGGCCTCGGCCGGCCAGGGAGCCATGCCCCGGACGCGGAAGGTTCAAAAACTTCGGCAAAACGGAGCAAATGCGATTGATCCGAAGCCCGCCGGTCGACTGGTTGCCTGCGAGCGGGATGACTCACCGAAACCCGGTACTCGCCGCTCGCCCGGCTCAGGTCGGTCAGCGGCCATCGCCCCGAGGCAGCGACGTCTGGATGGAAATGGTGGCCAACCGCACGAGTTCCGCGCCGCTGGCGTTGAGTTTGGACGCCAGATTCTTGCGATGCGTCTCGACGGTGTTGTTCGAGATCCCCATCCGTCTGCCGATCTCGCTGGTCTTGAGGCCCTGCCCGATCAGCTGGAACACTTCAAGCTCCCTCGGTCGCAGGAGCGTCCGAGCATCCACCGCACATGGCTGATGGTCCGCGTTGGCTGCGTTCCGGCGGCGGAGCACGTCACCGATCACGGCGGCCAGACGTTCGTAGGTCTGCGTCTTGTCGATGATTCCGCGCATGTGACGGAACAGGGATTGTGGGCAGGCGAAGGCCGCTGCGCCGCTCGATAGCACAATGCAATCGACGTCCGGCCGCCGCCTGGCCACATCCCGGAGTACTTCGAGGCCGTCTCCGTCCGGCAACGCAAGGTCGAGCACCAGCAGGTCGACAGGCAGGGCCCGGCACGTCTGCACCGCCTCCCGCACACCTTGGGCCACGGCTGCCAGATGGATGCCCGGAATCGTTCGGAGCATGCCGACGAGCAACTGGAGGAACATCGTTTGATCCTCCACGACAACGCAGCAGAGCGTGCCCTGTGTCGGGCGGCCCAGAGCTCCCGCTGAGGAGGAGCGCGGCGGTATCGGAACGTCGCTACGACGGGCTGGCATCGGTTGAAAAAGCGGGCGGGCGGGGCACGCAACCGCCTCGCAGTCTAGCGAGCACCGTCGCCAGAGGGGGTACCGGTTTTCAGTGACCCGCCTCGTTCGTCGTCCAGCCCCTCCGCGGCCCCCGGGAGGGGCAGTACAGCCGTACGAACTCCGAATACATGAGGACATCGGGGCTCGCCCCGGAGTCGGCCGGCCGGTGGACCGGCGGCTGCCGCCACCCCACCGTCGCGAGGAGCGATCCCACCGCGGCAAGCACGATCGAAAACAATCGCATGAGCATGTTGCCCCAAAAAACTCGAGACGTGATGACCCGGTTGTAGGCGGCATGTGCGTGGGCGTATATCACTGAAAGCCGTGAGCCCGGCTCCGGCAAACCCTCTTTCGGATCGGCCACCCTGCACTTCCTCCGCTGACGAACGGACGCGCCCCGTGTCACGAATGCCACTCGATGTACGGACACCGGCTTCGGTCGACGGCGGCGCCGGTGCAGCCGCTGACGACGAGGGTCAGACGCTTGCTCGATCGCGGCTGATGGGTCGGGTGGGACTGGACGAGTTCCTCGCGCTGTCCGAAGAACTGGCGAGCCTCCTCGCCGGGGTGCATCGGCAGGGCGTGATCGTGAATGTCCTGCGGCCCGATACCATCCGGGTTTGCGCTCATGCGCCGCGGCTGGCGCTTGCCGACTTCTCCGCGGCGACCAGATTCGCGGGGGAACACGGCCGATTCGACGTCATCGGCGACGTGCTCGACGCGGCGGCCTATGCCTCCCCCGAGCAGAGCGGCCGCATGAATCGGTCGGTGGACTATAGGACGGATCTTTATTCGCTCGGGGCGACGCTCTATGCGTTGGCGACCGGCGGGCCGCCCTTTTCGGAGCCGACCGAGGAGGGCACCATGCACGCCCATCTCGCCCGGGCGCCACGGTCGCCCCGCGAGGCCGCCCCGTGGCTGCCCGCCTGCGTGGCGGACTTGATCCTTCGCCTCCTCGCCAAGGAACCCGAGGAGCGCTATCAGAGCGCGGCGGGCGTGGCGGACGATCTGGCCAGGCTCCGGCAGGCAGCACGGGACGGCCGCCCGCTCGAGGAGGTGCGGCTGCGGCAGCACGACATGGCGTTGATCCTCCGGCCATCGCAGCGGCTCCGCGGCCGCGCGGCACAGATCGCGATCATCGAGGCCGCCTTCGAGAGCGTGGCCCACGGCGACACCGGCCGGCTGTTCGTGGCCGGTCGCTCCGGTGTCGGAAAGACGGCACTGATCAATGAACTGCAGCGGGCCGTCACGCTGCGGCACGGGGTGTTCGCCAGCGGCAAGTTCGAGCAGTTCCAGATGCATCGGCCGTTCGTCGGCCTGGCACAGAGCATGCGGCAGCTGACCCACGTGCTGCTCACCCAGCCAGAGCCCGAACTCGCGAGCCTGCGGCGGCGTCTCGACGCGTCGCTCGGGCCCCACGCCGGCGCGCTGGTGGAGGTGGCCCCGGAAATCCGGCCGCTCCTCGGCGACGTCGGGCCGCCGCCCGACGTGACGCCGGCCGAGGCCCAGGCCCGACTGCGGACGCTGTTCGTGCGGTTCGTGCGTGAAGTCGCCACGCCGGAGCGGCCGCTCGTGTTGGTGCTCGATGATCTCCAGTGGGCCGATCAGCCCTCGCTGCACCTGCTGGCGGCGCTGCTGGCAGAGGCGTCGCTGCCAGGTCTGCTCGTGATCGGGGCCTATCGCGACGACGAAGTCGACCACTCGCATCCGCTCTCGCTGCTTCTGCGCCAGCCGATGTCGGCGGGCGGTCCGCCGACCATCCTCACGCTCGAAGGCCTCGAGCCGGCCGATCTCGAGGCGTTCCTGGCCGAGACGCTCCACGTCTCCGTCGCCGACGTGCGGCCGCTGGCCGATATCGCCCTGGCCACGGGCGGCGGCAACCCCCTTTTCACCAAGACCTTGCTCGACGCCTGGCACCGCGATGGCGCGCTTTGGCCCGACCCGGAAGCCGGCCGTTGGCGGTGGGACGAATGCCGCATTGCGACGGCCCGCGACCGGACGAGCGTGATCGAATGGCTGCGGTCGGACCTGGCTCGTTTGCCCGCCGCCATGGCCGACGCGCTCACGACCGCCGCCTGCCTGGGGGGCGAGTTCAGCCTGGGATTGCTCGCGCTGGCGACGGACACGCAGACGCCGGACCTCGTCGAACGGCTGCTGCCCGCGCTCGAAGATGGGCTGCTCGTCACGTCGACGACGGCGGCATTCAGCCGTGCGAAGCCCGACGCCAGCCTGCGGTTCCATCACGACGGCGTGCAGCAGGCGGCTTATCACCTCGACGACGAGCCCGCACGCCAACGCCGGCATCTCGAGATCGCCCGCCGGTTCCGCGCGGCTAGTGCGGGGCAGGATGCCCGCTTCGCACGGCAGGCGGCGGAGCAATACTTGGAGGCTCGGGGGCTGATCACGTCTCCCGCGGAACGAGGCATCGTCAGGCGGTTGTTCTTGGATGCCGGCCGCCAAGCGCGGCGGGCCGGTGCGTTCGCCGTCGCTGAGCGATACCTTCGCTCCGGCGTCGGACTCTTGCCGGCGGAACACTGGTCCGTCGCCCCTGACGAGGCTTGGGAGTTTACCGCCGATCTGCACCTCGTCTGCTATGGCCAGGCCAAGCACGCGGAAGCAGACACGATCTATCGCACGCTCTCCGCCCGAGCCTCCGCCGCGATCCAGCTCGTTGATCCGGCCGGTGTTCAGGTGATGAGCCTGTCGAGTCGTGCTCTCCATACCGAGGCGTTGCAGCTCGGTTGCCGGCTGCTTCGCGATCTCGGCGTCCGCGTGCCCCAAGACGACGCGCTGCCGGGGCTGGAGCAGGAGCTCGAGGCGCTGGAACGGCATGTCGCGGCCGGGCGGCTCGACGCTCTGCCTCGGAAGCCGGCTGGGGCCGATGCCGACCGGGACGGGGCCGCGAAGCTGATGAACCGGATGATCCCGGCCGCCTTCTTCCTGGATCCACTGCTGGCCTCCTGGATGGCGACGCACTGCGGTCGGCAGTGGATCGAGGAGGGCTACCGGCCCACCTATGCCTACCCCATGGCATGCGTGATGCTCGCGACCATCGGTCACCGCGGCGACTACGCGACCGGCTATCGGGCGGCGACGCAGTCGCTTGCCGTGGCCGCGGCGGCCGGTGAACAGGGCGTAGAGATGGCCCGGGCACGACACGTGTTCGGTCTGTTCGGCTGCCACTGGTTTGAACCGCTCGAGCATGCGATCGGGCACGCCCGACAGGCGTTCGACGGCCTTATGCTCGCCGGGGAACCGGAGTTCGCCTGCTACACATTCTTCACCTCACAGGCGGCGCTGCTCGACACGTGTGGCTGCCTCGACGAACTCGGGCAGGAGACGGCCGCGGCCCTGGAGTTCGCCGTCAAGACCGGCAATCGCCACGCCGAGCCGGCCTACCTCGCCTATCGCCAGTTCGTCCGCGCGCTCGAGGGCCGCACGCTCGCGCCCGGCTCGTTCTCGGATTCCGAGTTCGACGAGGCGAGGCACCTGGCGAACGTGGCGGGCAATCCGATGGCCCGCTGCTATTTCCACCTCCACCGGGCGATCGCGGCCTGCATCTACACCGACGACGAGGCCCTGATCAAGAATGCCGAGGCGGCGACCGAACTCGCGGCGTTCATCACAGGCTTCTATCCGACGGTGCTCGTGACCTTGGTGCACGCCCTCTCGCTCACCGTCCGCCTCCGCTGTGGCATGGATCGGTCGACGCTCGAGCCGCAGCTGGCGGCGGCCCGAGGCTGGCTCGCCGCACGGGCGGCCGACGCCCCGATGAACTTCGCCCATCTCGTGGATTTCCTCGATGCCTCGACCCACGACGCCCTCGGCCGTCCGCACGATGCCTTCGTCGCCTTCGAGCGGGCCCTGCGGCAAGCCGTCGTCGCCCGGCGGCCCTGGCATCTTGCGCTGATTACGGAACACGCCGGCCGCTGCTTTCTGCGGCATGACCTCGACCACGCCGGCCGGCTGCTCCTCGCCGAGGCGCACGCCCGCTACCGCTCGTTCGGCGCCCATGGCAAGGTCGCCGCACTCGAGCAGGAGTTGCCGTTCCTGCACGGCCTCGTGCCGCTGTCGGCCGACAACGCCGCGGGGCAGCGGATCGATGAACAGGCGATCGTCAGCGCGGCGAAGGCTCTGGCCTCGGAGCGGTCCGTGCCGCGGCTGGTGGCCCGTGTAGTCGAGGTGGTCGGCCAATTGACCGGCGCGACGGACATGCGAATCCTTGCTCTCGACATCGAGGACCGCTGGATACTCAAGGGGGGATCGCGCGGCGGGCGGCCTCTCGACCGCATGCCGGCCGAGGAGGCGGTGGCTCGGGGCCAGGTGGCCGACTCGGTGATCCGACTGGGCCTCGCCACGCTCGAACCGATCGTGTCGGAAGACGCCGTGCTCGACGGTCGGTTCCGTGAAGATCCCTACTTCGGCGGCATGGCGCGGTGCTCGCTCCTGGCGATCCCGGTACTCGTGCAGGGACGGCCGAAAGCCTTCGTGATCCTGGAGAACCAGCTGTTTCGCGATGCCTTCACCCCGCGGCACGTCGACACGATCGCGGCGATCTGCAGGCAGCTGGCGGTGTGCATCGAGAACGTGCGGATGTACGAGTCGCTCGAGCAGAAGGTGGCGGAGCGGACGCGCGAGGCGGAGGAGGCGCGGGCCGGAGAACGCCGCAGCGAGGAGCGGCAGCGGCGCGAGCTGCAGGCCAAGCTCAAGACGAGCCTCTCTGCCGCGGCGGTGGCACACGAGATCAACCTGCCGCTGAGCAACATCCTGCTGGGTGCGCGGCTGGCGCTCGAGGCGCTCAATGCCCCGGCGGCCGACGTCGAACGGCTGCGGCCGACGCTGGCGGGGCTCGTTGACGAGGCCAAGCGAGTCGTCACCACGATCGACAAGATGCGAATGCTGCTCCGCAACGTGCAGACCGAACTCGTGCCGGTCGATCTCGGCACCGTCATGCAGACGGCGGCGCTGTTCGCGCAGCCCGTGCTCGACGAGCATCGAATCGACTTTCAGCTCGGATCGCCGAACGGGCGGTGCCTAGTGCGCGGCGACGCGGTGCAACTGCAGGCCGCGATCGTCAACCTGCTGCGAAACGCCGCGGAGGCGGCCGCGACGCGGCCGGCGGGTGCCCGCCGGGTGCTGGCCGACGTGCGGCTCGAAGGGCAGGGCGACGCGGAGGCTGTGATCGTGGTCGGCGACAACGGGCCGGGCTTTCCCACGGAGTCCATCGGCGACCCGCTCGAGACGACCAAGCCCCAGGGCACGGGCCTCGGCCTCTACGTTGTGCAGAGCACGGTCGAAAACCACGGCGGCCGCATCGTCGTGGGCCGGTCACCGCTGGGCGGAGCGGAAGTCCGCATCGTGCTGCCCGGCATGAAATTTCCGGTTGACGTCTGATCTGCTCCCCGGGTCTCGAAGGCACGGGGCCGGCCATGCGAGTGTCGTATGCCGGCCCCGTGCGTTCCGAACGTTCCTCAGCGGTCGCGGCAGGCGGCCGTGAGCCTCAGCGCCGGGCGAGAGCGTCGCGGATCTCGCGGAGGAGCACCACGTCTTCCGGCGGAGCGGTCGGAGCCTCGTCCTGCTTCGGCTCGAACTTCGCCTTTGCCGTGTTCATGAGCTTGATCACGAGGAACAGCGCCATGGCCACGAGCAGGAAATCGACGACCGACTGGATGAACGGGCCGTAGTTGAGGATCGGGTAGTCCTGGAAGGCCATTACGGGCTTGCCCGCTTCCATCACCGCCGTGCCGTCGGGATTGAGCTTCGGGGCCTCGGTGCGGATGCGGTAGGCGAGGTCACTGAAGTTCACGCCGTACTTGCTCGTGAGCAGATTGAGCGGCGGCATGATGATGTTCGACACGAGCGAACTGATGATCTTGCCGAACGAGGCCCCGATGACGACGCCCACGGCGAGGTCGATCACGTTGCCACGCATGGCGAAGTCGCGGAATTCCTTCATGAGTCCCATCGGTCACGGTCTCCTGGGGAGGGGAAAGATCAATCCATCGAGCTCAAACTGGTCGGGAACCCGCCCCCCGCGACCAAGCGCCGCGGGGGACGGGCCGCCCTGATCGGTCACCGCACGCCGGCGGCCATGCCGCGGAAGCCCCGCATCATGCCCATGGCCGACGCCAGCCGCGGCGAGAGGATCGTGAGGCCGTATGACCGCCGGGCCTGCGGCGTGGCCGGGGGCGAGCGGAGCATGGCCACGATCGGGCTGAGCCGCGGCGACACCACTCCCAAGGCGCTGAGCCGTCCCGCGGGCGTGCCCAGCCCGCCGAGTTGGAAGATCGACACGGCGTTGCTCAGTCGCGGCGCGATGAGGCCGAGCGGGCTGGCGGTGGGCATGCCCGGGGCCGTCGGCACGAGCGACTTGTTGAGGCGGGCCAGCAGCCCGTCCTGGGCATGCGACTCGCCGGCCGAGGAGGCGATGGCGAGCGAGAAAGCACCGAGCAAGAGGATGCGATGCAGGGACATGGAGTGATTCCTTCAGGGAGAGAACGCGAGTCAAGGATCAGCGGCGGCATTCGTGCCGCCGTTCAGGGCCGACGTTGGCCCTGCGATCGACCCTAGTTCGCCGCCACCGCGCCGCAAGGAGCGTCACGACGACAAATCGGCGACCGTTCACTCGGAGGCCAGCCAAATCCGCTCACGCGCGCCCTGTCGCTCACTGAAATCGGGTACTCGCTCCATCCCGGCGTCAGCCCCATCGCCGCCGCGCGGCACGTCGTGACGACCACCGCCGGCGGTTGTAAACGCACCGGCCTGCGTCCCCACAGGCAAAATCCTGCCTGGCACTCGTACCCTGGGGCGCTGTGCGAGTTCGCCGCGGAGCGTCATCCGGGCGTGGTCGATCAGGCAGTCGATCCAGCTGCGTCGCTCGGAGCCACCAGAGCAGGCTGCGCATCAACGAGAAGCCAGCCCATGCCATCATCAATGACCAGCCGCCGCGAAGGCTGCCCTAAAAACTGATCGAAAGCCGGGCATATTCCGTGGTGGTCGTACTTCTATCGGCCGCGTTCTCTACAGGAATGTGTCATGCACGATGTTCTCCAGCAGCGGGCCGCGGAACTCTCGCGACTTGCGGCGAAGATTCGGACGAGCCTCGACCAGGCGGAGTCCACCGTCCCCGGCATCAACGAGCAACTCAACAGGCTCGCGGCGGTGGGGATGGTCGAGTTTCAGATCGAGGGGCCGAGCGTCTACTGCCGGCCTGCGGGTGTGTCGAGCGCCTTCAGCGACGACTTCGTCGTCTATCAGGCGGCGATCGTGATGCCCGGCGGCGTCGGCGCCGTCATCTGGGACGCGAACGAATACCACGAGCACGCGAACCGACCCTACGGCGAGCCAGTCAATCTGGCGCCGCGGTTCGTGCCCTATGCAAAGTGCCCGACGCTCTTGCGGGCACTGCTTGTTTCCCACGCCGGCCGGATGCTCGACAGCCTCATGCACGACGTGCGGCTGCTCGGCTCCTGAACCTGGCCGTTGATTCCACCCGGGCGACATGATCGCCCGGGCCTATCTCACGCCGGCGGCGTGCCGTCAGGGAGTCAGTGCGGCTTCCGGGCACGCTGTCGGTTCTTTCTTCGTCAGGAATGACCAATGAGTAAGTCCAGACCCAGCGGGCCCGATCCCGAGCCCAACAACGATCGTGGGGGGAGGCAACGCGACGTGAACCTTCCTCAGCCCCAGCATTTCCCCGCCGGCGTCCATCGCTTCCGGCAGTTGCTCGCCGAGCTGATCGCTCGCCGGATCCGCGACGAGCGCGGCCGCCGGGCTGATTCCGGCGATGCAGGAAGGAGTTGACCACGTGGAAGACGCCCCCGGAGCCCAGGCCTCGTGCCGGGCTCCGGGGGCCGCCGCGGGAACGCCGGATGGAACACGCTGGTAAATGATTTGTGCCAGCGATCCAAACCTTAACAATAAGGTTCGCGGGATGGATCCCGTAGAGCCCCTTGGCCGCCGCGGTGGGCGCTCGAGGCGACGACGAACACACTCACGGAGGGGTGCCATGCGCCACTCGCCATCAATTACGAAGCCCGCTGCCGGCACGGCGACGGTTCCGTCCGTCGGTGATCGGCTCCCGGCCGGCGTCAGGCTGTACGTGGACGAGGTCTTCGATCGCACGATTGTCGCCCTCCACACCCTGCTCGAACCGCTCGGGATCGATGTCGCCAAGACGAAGTTCGCCCCGGGCTTCATGGCCGAGCTCGCCGCGGTCGTTCAGGTGGCCGCGTGGGAGGATGCCGGAGTGCGGCACCTGATCCCGCTCGACTTTCCGCCCGCCGCTACGGCGATGTCGGATCTCGTCTGGCGATACCACGTAGATCCGATGTCGTTCATGGATCCGGCCGCTGGCACGGCCGTGTTCAACCGCGTGGCCGAGGCATGGGCTGCACACTGCCATCCCGATGCCCGCGAGATGCTGGGGTGCGACGTCGTGATGTGCGGTCCGCCGTGCCCGGCAGATCAGGCGTCGACCCTCGCTCCCGTGATCATGGCCATCGCCGAACGAAGCAATACCAAGTAGCAGAGCAATGAGACGTAACAACGGAAACGGTCGTCACCGCCGTCGTGTGACCCGCAAGCGACCGATTGGCCGCGGGGTGATGTATGGGCGTCGCAGCCAAAGCAAGCGAAAGCAGGAGAACTCTTTCGCCTATCAATACGAGGTCGCGATGAAGCGGTCCCGGGATGTGAACGTGCCGCTCGCGGTCGACGCGGCACTCGTCGCCGAGGCAGAGCGGACCGGGGCGTGCAACATCGGCGACCTCTACGTCGATGACGGCATCTCGGGTTCGGAGCTTAATCGACCAGGACTCGACAAGCTCATCACCGACCTCAAGGCCGATCGCACGATCTCGCACGTCTTCGTCCACAAACGGGATCGGCTGGCGCGGCCGCATTGCACGTCGGACGGCTCACGGCTCGAGGAGGAGATTCTCGAGTTGGGAGTGACGATCGTCTTCGAGAACGAGATCGTCGAGCCCAGGCGGCCCGGAGACGACGACACGGTCGAGGTCGTCACCCGCAACATCGATTATTCGCGGAGCGGCCGCTATAGCTACGAGCTCAGCGACCGCGTGTTGAAGACGGCCAAGGTGATCGCCGGCGATGGTTAGCGCCTCGGTGGTTAGCGCCTCGGTGGTCCGGGGTTCGTTCGAGTTCTCGTCGATTCGAGCGGCAAGGAGATCGAGGAGCTGCCGCCCGGCAAGAAGGTGGACCAGCCGGGCTGCCGCGTGCGGATCAAGCCAAAGAACTGGGAGAAGGTCCGCGTCTGGCTCTGGATCATCGAGCAGGCCGAGAAGGGACTTGGGGCGCGGGCGATCGCGAACCGGCTGACGGCGAAGGGCATCCCGACGCCTGGCGCGGGCACCAAGCGCAAGCGGAACGGTGTGGAGGTACCGGTGAGCACCGCCTGACACTCGGAGACCGTGATGCAGTTGCTGCAGAATCCCGTCATCATCGGACTGCAGGCCTACGGCCGGCAGTCCGGCGGCACGCACAAGCGGTGGTCGCCCGATGGCCCGAGGGACATCGACGATCGTGACATGGCCGTCGATGCTGAAGGGAACGAGCAGTTGCGGCTCATCTGCAACGAGTTGGGTGAGTACATCACGGCGCCGGCCGGCTATGAGCCGCTTGTGGAGCCCGAGCGGTGGCATCGGCTCCAGGAGAAGCTTGCGAATCGTACCAGCCCGCAGTTTCGCAAGCCCCGCTCGCGGTCGCTGGACAAGTCTCGAGCATCTGCTGC
>Ga0068876_10001173_pt1 | contig 20667 bp, 30 predicted proteins | sample NOAtaG_6_FD_66442 | JGI IMG/M metagenome (GOLD analysis project Ga0068876, IMG submission 66442) | Freshwater lake microbial communities from Lake Erie, under a cyanobacterial bloom - NOAA_Erie_Diel5S_2200h metaG | ecosystem: Environmental > Aquatic > Freshwater > Lake | place: USA: Ohio, Lake...
AAGAAATAAAAATATTTAATTTTTTTGAATTTGAAAAAATAGAAAATTTTTTAAATGAAAATGGTTTAAAAAATTATCATATAATGAAACCAAACTCAGAAAGATATGATTTTAATATTACAAATGAACAAAAATATAGAATTATAGATTTTTTTGGGGATAATTAATTTTATATGGTAATTAACGATACATACAAATTTTTATTTGTTCATATACAAAAAACTGCTGGAATATCTATTAGAGAATCTTTAAAGGAAATAAAGGATACAAAAAATTTTTATTACCCTCACTATATGATAAATTTAGTTGAAGAGGATTTATCTGAATATTTTAAATTTTGTTTTGTTAGAAATCCTTGGGACAGATTAGTTTCTTGGTATAATATGATGCAAGAAAAAAAAATTCACAATGATTTCAGTGAATATATTTTAAAAAATTCAAATACATTTTCAGAGTTTTTAGATCTAACTGATATTATAATGGAAAAGAATGATGAGGGTAAATTAGAAGGATTAGATTATCCTAAATCAATTTCATTTAATCAATTAGATTATATCACTGACTCTGACGGTATAATAAATGTCGACTTTATTGGTCGATTTGAAAACATTAACGAAGATTTCAAAAAAGTTATGAAAATTTTACAAATTAAAGATAACGTTTTACCACATTTAAATAAATTTGAACATAAACCATATAGAGATTACTATAAAAATAAAAAAGATGTTGAAAAAGTGGCTTTAATGTATAAAAAAGATATTGAATATTTTAATTATGAATTTTAATAAATCCATTTTTTCAAGTACTCTTCAATTTCTGATTCAGTCATAAATTTTTTCATTTCAGACCAAGACATATTAAATAAAGGTCTAGTATCATAGTCATAAGTTTTATTTTCAACAACAGATAAAAATTGATTTTTTACTGTTTCAGGTAATTTATATTTTTTCTTAAAGTCTGTGTATAAGTTATTATAAATTTTTTTAGAAGAATCGTTTTCATGATTAAAAGAAATAGGATCACCAAAAATTTCTGAAAATATTTTATCCCATCTGTAAGATTCTTTTAGTCTAGTTTTAATAAAAACTAAGTTACCAAACTCCCTTTTTATGTAACCATTATCAAAATCAAAAGTAACATCTGTTGAAATATTAAAATATGCCCAAGACTCTAAATAAGAATGATATAAATCTAATAGATAAAGTTTGTTGTTGTTAAAATATTCTATAACTTCATCTGTTGACATATTTTGCCAATTAGGACAATGATCGTCAATATTTTGAAAAAAAGAAGAAATACCCCTTTCAAAAGGTTCTCTGTATGAATCAATAATATAAATTTTATTAAAGTTTTTGGAACAATTTAATATAACGTCTTTTATGTGGACCCCATTTTTATATGCCTTTTGAAATTGATTATTACTATGGACATGAAGAACCAAATTATTACCAAATCTTCTACGTAAAGATTTATTTAGTGTTTGTGAACCAGTTTTTCCACTGGCAAAAACAAAATATTTTATTCTACTAATGTTTCTGTACATAATATAAATTAATAGTAATTTAAAATTTTTATTGATAAATAGAACTTAAATTCTTATTTTTACAATAAATAAATAAATCAAAAAAATAATATGGCAAGAGATAAAAAAGAATTACAAGGAGCACTAATGGAGCAACACAGAAGAATAATAAATGAGATTGCAGACATAAAGGCCGCCAACTTTGAGTTATCTGAAGAAGATAAATCAAAAGTCACTAAATTAGAATCAAAGTTAAAAATTATTGCAGAAAAACTTTATTTACTTTACAATGAATAAAATACCAACACACGATCCATACACTGGTGAGTTAAACCCTTATTACGAAGAATTAACAGGTGAAAGAAATCCACTTTTACCTAAAGAAGAAATAGTTATACCTACATTTGATATGAAGGGTTTAGTCGGTAAAAAATTTAGATACAAAGGTGATTATGGACTTTCAACTTGGACCGATAAAGTAAAAGCAATTAGACCACATCACAGTATTGAATTTGAAGTACCAATTAAATTTGGTTCACCAAAAGAAGATGGGGCATTAAATCCACTTACATCAAAAATAATTGGTATGAAATATAAGTTTTTTGTTGTCTCAGAAAGAAGTGAACAAAATTATGAATTTGAAGATTGTATTTTTTTAATAGATTAGATTATGAAGTTTTTTAAAGGAATGGGACCGGTATATGTCCTTATGATAATATCAGGAATACTTTTGGGTGTTATAATTTATCAAGGAATAAAAAAACGGGGTGTTTGTGATGAACTAGTCACATTTAATGATGGAACACAATACGAAGTAACTGAAGTGAGTTCTTATAGAAATGGTATGTCAACTATTAAACTATGTAACGGACATGTTTTTAGAACACCAACACTTAATATAAAAATGGTTGAAGAACTAAAGAAATAAAATTAAATCCTCACTTTTAACAGAGTGGGGATTTGTTTTTTTAAATAAGTTTTAATATATTTGTAATATGGATAAAAGAAGTACACACTACGGAGACATAGCAAAATGGATAGAAAAGGTAATTGACTCTTGTGAGACATACCAACAAACTTTTACTGTCAAAAAATTAATTACTAATTTTGCAAAACAATTAAGAACTAAATCTCCAGATAAATATTGGAGAGATTATCAGTACAGTGTTATTTGGCCACTCGAATCGATGGTAACATCCAAACGACAATCGTTAATAAATAAACCGGAATAATGGAAGAAATAAAATACCCAGTGGGGGGATTTGCTCCCGGATATTACATGTGTAAGTGTGTTAATTGTCAACAAGAATTTAAAGGTGATAAAAGAGCCACCCAATGTGAACCCTGTGCCATTGAAATGGTTAAGGTAAAAATAAGGGAAACTGAAAATGGTGGTATTGAAATAGATCAGGATTACTTACCTGGTTTTATAGATCAGTTTGGGGACGGAACTCTTGGGGAGTTAAATCCGGAAGATTGGGACGCACTTGAATTTTTGAAATGGTTAGAACTTAATAACTACAAGATTGTAAAAAAAATTAAATTTTTTTAACCAAAAAATTGGATATTAAAAAAAAACCATTAACTTTATATCTGATAACATAATTTAAAAATCAGATCATGAAAAAAGTAATCATAATTTCTCTATCAATTTTTTTAATTTATTCTTGTGTGTCTAATATTGTTGATTTAGAACCGGTAACTAACGATAGTTTTAAATTGAAAGGTATTGACATATCACATCACAATAGGGTTAGAAATTGGAATTCAGTTTCAGATAACAATGATTTTGTTATAATGAAAGCAACCGAGGGTGAATCCTGGGTTGACAGTAAGTTTAATTCCTACTGGAAAGAATCGAATAGACAAGGAACCATAAGAGGAGCTTATCATTTCTTTACACCCGGTGTTTCAGGTGAGAAACAGTTTAATAACTTCAAAAAAACTGTAAAACTTAAAAAGGGTGATCTACCACCAATACTAGACGTGGAATTAAAAGAGTGTAACATTGATGAGGTCAATATTTGGTTAAAATTAGCTGAAGAACATTATGGGGTTAAACCGATCATTTACACTGAGTACGTATTCTTCAAATTAATTTTAGAAGATGAAGTTAGTGACTGTAAATTGTGGATTTACATTGATAAAGATTACGGAATGAAACCATCATTTAATAACTACGAATGTGTTATTTGGCAATATAGTCATACAGGAAATGTTGAAGGTATTGATGGACCGGTAGATCTGGACTCAGTGATAACTGATTCGGTAACTTTTAATAACACACTAATTAATTAACCAATTATTTTTTAGTATTTTGATATACCAGATTTTCAGGTTTACTTTTTAAAAATGCTAATAGTGTGTATTTCTTTTTATTACCACCCCTAAGTTCTACTATTGTTTTTGATATATCTTCACCCACATATCTCCCCTCATAACTGGTTATTTTTCCAACTACAGAGGTTTTATTGATAGTACCATTACCACTGGAAATGAAATACCCACCATTCTTAGATCTATCTTTCCATATAACCCAAGACCCATTAGTGTAGTATTTTGAATTTTCAGGTTTATTACCAGATTTTGAGTCTAGTTGAACAGGTAAACCTAACTTTTTTATGACCGCGTATAAAACCTTCCAGTACCGTAGGTCCCCAGATTTATAACCATCCCAACCCATATTAGGTTTGTTTGATGTTGTTGATGATTTTGTTTTACTTGAGGATATCTTATTTAAAACTCCAGGTAATAAAGATAATTCATTATAACATTTTATGAATTGGGGCATATAGGTATGTGTGGTACTTGGACCATCACCCTTATTTGGGAAATAATTTGGAATAACTTTAGACTTATTTGTTGTAGCTACTATATAATTATCGTAGGGTTTTCTAGAAGTCACATCACATTTATTCGCAATATTTTTAACGTTGGTCTCACACCATTTACCTATTAATCCTAATCCACCATTATGAGCTGCGACAGCTAAATGTAAAGCCGCGTCACCATCAATAGCTGGTTTTTTTACCAAATTACCATTATCAAATATTGTAACTTGTGGTCCTGAATAAAATTTTTTGGCGTAGTTATAATTTTTTGATAACATTGTGTAAGCTGCTTTTAACGAACCAATCACAGTATAAAGAGAGTTAACATCAACACCGTATTGTTTCGCGACAGACGGTTGTATTTGTGCGTAACCCTGTGAATGATCCCCACCAAATAAGTTATGGAAATATCCAAGTATTTCTTTATAGTTTAGGTTAATATAAGCTGACGACCCCTTACTTTCCCTAAAAATTAATGTCACGGCAGCTTTTAATATTTTTGGATCATAATTTTTGTTGGAATTTACAAATGAAATTAAAGCAGTTGTAATGGGTATTGTGTCTGAAAAATTATTAAACACTGTTTTCATTATACCAGAACCCCAGGATTTATTTCTAGCGTCCCACAGTATTTTACCGATTAAAATTTCATTTGCACTACGTGTATCAGTATTCGTTGATTTATTATAATACGGTATCTCCTCATTTATTTTTTTCATATTAATTAATACAATAATCTATTATAAATATTGAACAAATAAAAATAACCTGGTTTGATTATTTTAATTTAAATTTGTATATTTGTTTTATTATGATTGATAACATAGAACTAATAAAACCTTTATTAAATTTTTCAGATCCTGAAGATTTTTATATGCTTTATGTGTTTAAAAGAAAGAAAGATCAACCTGAAGGAGAGAGAGATAATCACCAATCAGTAAGAACAATTAAATCTTATTGTATTGGGAGTATTGAACATCTTGAAAAACGATACGAGGAAATCAAACAACTTTGTGAAATGTTTAAAGCAAGGGCTTATATTCACATCCAAAAACAAAACCATAAGGATGTATCATTAAATATGTTATCAACACTCGCTGAACGTATTAGAGATGGTGTAAATAAACAACAGGGACTATTTGATTCTGTTGTTGGACAAATCAAAACACAAGAAAAGAGGTGGGTTATAGATATTGACGTTACCGACCACCATGTGGTTGAAGAAGTCACTAAGTTTATTACTCATTTAAGACCCCAAGGACCAAAATGTGAATCGGTAATCCCAACTAAGAACGGTTACCATCTTATTACAGGTAGATTTGATGTCACGGAATTTAAAAAACAATTCCCCAGCATTGATATCCAAAAGAAAAACCCAACGTTATTATTTTTACCAAATAGTTTAAATTAAAAAAAAATATAATATATTTGTATTATGAAAAAAATAATTGAAGTTAATTTAGGTATTGGACTAAACCAGTTTTTCCCTGAACCAGTTAAGATCCTTGTTGGTGAGGAGAATGAAGACGTTAATTCTGAAAATACAGAAGATACTGATGAATCAAATAATGATTAAATTATGAAAATTACAATATTATCTGATACCCACACAAAACACAATCAGATAAAGACACCAAAGTCTTATAGATCTAGTAATGAATTATTGGAAATCCCAGGTGGTGATCTTTTAATTCACGCTGGGGATTTTATGAACTCTGGTTATTATAAAAGGGAAGCTGAAGAATTTTTTAAATGGTTGGACGAACTGGAAGGTTATGACACCAAAGTATTTATATCCGGTAATCACGATCGTATTATGGAAAATGATCCAGAATGGTCTAAAGGAATTTTAACCGGTTATAAAAATATTGATTATCTTCAGGACGAATCAATGTCAATACAAGAAGGTGATGGTCCGGAAGTTAAAATCTGGGGTAGTCCATGGCAACCAGAATTTTATAACTGGGCGTTTAATCTTCCACGTAATGGTGAAGAATTAAAATCAAAATGGGATATGATACCAGAAGGTATTGACATATTAATAACACACGGACCAGCTTGGGGAGTTTTAGATGATGTTGAGGGTAATCGAGGTGTTCATTTGGGTTGTGAATTATTAACTGAAAGAATAAAAGTTGTCAAACCAAAAATACATATTTGTGGACATATACATAGTGGATATGGATATCATTTTGACGGATTTACACACCATTTTAACGCTTCTATTTTGAATGAAAGATATTCCTATACTCAGTTACCTTGGAACATTGATTGGGATCCTGTAACAAATGAAATCAAATTCCTATAACAAATGATAATTTCATAGTATTTATTAATAAAATTATATATTATGGATAATGATTTAGTTAAAAAACTTTACGAAGAAATTCAGAAAAGAAAAATGTACGAACAGGAAGAAGACATGGACCTGGACGATGATGACAACGAAGACGACGATACTGATATGGATTACGAAGATAATGGAGCAACAAGTGATGATTTTTGTGAGATGATTTCCAAATTATTTCATTCACAAATACAAACACATGTATTTCATTTAAGTGTTAAAGGTCCCGGATCTTACGCTACACACAAAGCTTTACAGGATTATTATGATTCCATAGGTGGTTTAGTTGACGGATTGACTGAATCATATCAAGGTAAATATGGATTATTAAAAAACTACTCAACCTTTGAATTGGAAACCTATACATCAGTTAATGACGTTATCGGTTATCTTGAGGAATTAAATGATATGATCGAAGATAGTAGATCTTGTTGTGAGGATTCATTCATCCAAAATCAAATTGATACAGTACAAGAGTTGATATTTAGTACCGTATATAAATTAAAGTTTTTAAAGTAATTTAATATGGCAACAAAATCTGGACAAAAAGGTAGATATATTTGTAAAGTTGGGTTTTATGACATTTACGCTAAAGACACTTATAAACCAAAGAAAGAATCAAAGTTTAAGTTTTCAAAACCAGACATATCATCAACAGTTTACAATATAATACACTCTAAAAAAACTATTGAGAGTGGGTTTAAAACAAAAGACTTAGCAATTACTAGAGCAAATGAGTTATTAACTAAATAAAATAAAAATGAGATTAAAAGACGTTTGTGAAATTAAATTAAACTTTCCTGAAGCTGATTTTTGGTTGATACGAAAAGGTGGTGAAAAGGAGGTTGGTAAACCAACAAAAGAATTTAGTTCAGAAAATATAGGAATTAAAGTTATGGACGAAAATATTCTAGTTCCAGACTATTTATACTATATGATGACTTATTTCCACAGTATGGGATATTTTAACCAAAACTCACATGGGACTCTTTCATTGAAGAACATTAGAACTGAGGACGTTAAGAACATTAAATTACGTCAACAATAAAAATAATAAAATAAAAAAAAATGAAAAAAAATTTATTTTTAATTACCGAGGACGAAAAGGATCGAATCCTTAATATGCACAAAAAAGCTTCCTTAAAACAGTATTTAAATGAACAATCTGAAGTAACCACTGTATCAACAACAGTACCCGGAGAAGAGGAAAATATTGACGATGAGACTGAAGATGAAATCCAAGACGATACAGTTGGGTTTTCAAGTAGAAATCCAGAAATAACTGACGACATTGAAAATTTAATGACTGAGGATGGTTATGTTGAAGTTACTCAATATGAAACAAAAACAGTTGACTGTAATGGTGATGAGATTGAAAGACATACAAACTTCATTATCGAACCGATGGTTAATTTTGGTAATAAAGATATTAAATTAGGTAATTCTGGTGAAGGATTTGGGTTAATTAGATCTACAACATACCCATTTAAACATGTATTGGAGGTTACCTACCAAGGTGTACCATTAAGTAAGTTTGAAGATATGGGTGGAATCAGTGTGTTATTATTGTTCGATACCCCAACTGAGGATGGTGATGAAACAGAAGTACAAAACAAACAAAATGGAACACGTAAAACTTTCATATACCAAGGGGAACTTGAATATGTTGGGGATCAGTTCACATTTGAAAGAAGTGACGCAACAACACAGTTCACCATTTGTGATCTTTACAAAGTCTTTGTTAAGACAGCATAAAAATTAAATTTAGATAAATTTTTAAAAATCCAAGAAAAAAACTTGGATTTTTTTTGTTTATATAAAAAAAACCTGTATATTTGATTTATAATTTAAATTTACCATTATGAAAACACTACCCATTTTTATCTTTTTCTTGATGATGACATCGGGAATTTTTAGTCAGGAAATAGTTTCTGATATCGATGGAAACCAGTACAACACAGTTCAGATTGGAGACCAGGTTTGGTTAAAAGAGAACCTAAAAGTTTCTCGATTCAACAACGGGGACCCAATCTATGAAACTACATCACTTTTTGATTGGTGGTCACACGTTAACCTTCAGAGTCCAGATTATGGAACGCCAATCCAAAGTTATTACAATATGGACACATCCCTTATGAATCAATACGGTAGATTATACAATTGGTATGTCGCTGGAGACCAAAGAAATGTGTGTCCCACCGGATATAAAGTTCCCACCTTTATGGATTACTACGAGATGTTCTCATTTGTTGATTCCAACACATTGGATCTATTGGATTATAACGAGAATTACATTAATGACGGTGTAATGAATGACCAATCCGGAAAGAAGTTTTTAACTAATGAATATTGGGATTCAGGTTTGGAAGGTAACAACCAAACAAGATGGTCAGGATTACCATCCGGGTTTGTTTATCACCAATGGAGTGATGAGTTCCAGTACTCAAACATTAATTATTTTGGTGAGGGTTTTACAAATGGTTTCTGGACCAAAGATACAGTTTCTTGGGATATGGATGGTGGATTTGGGGTTAGATCAAAAACAATTCACATTATAGGTGATTACATCAGAATGTACCCAACCGGAAGAGGGGTAGGTCATTCAATCAGATGTATCAAAGACAATACATCTAACATCCAAGAAGAAATTAAATTAGAACTTAATGTGTACCCAAACCCAACAAACGAAAACGTTACATTTATTTCAGATAAAAAATATTTAGGGGAAACTTACGGTGTGTATGATGTTAACGGTAAGTTGGTTGTTTCAGGACAAGTTAACTCAATACAAGAAACAATTAATTTACTTGACCAACCATCCGGTATATACATGTTGAGAGTTAATAACGATATGTTTAAGATAATTAAAAACTAAACCAAAAACCATAAACAAAAAAGAAAGTCGGGTAACTCCCGACTTTTTTATCTTTGGTAATTTACATTAACTACTAATTTTTTATGGAAATTACCTTCCGATTCACCAAACTCTTGATACCAAGTATTTGATAAATAACCTTTAAGTAATTCCTCCACATTTTCTCTAGTTACACCCTCCATCTCATCATTGAAGAAGTCACCAGCTTGACGATCAAATTTATTGTCAACAATTTTCTCAACATTAGATACATTTATCGATATTTCCGGTGTACCTGAATCAACCCTAACACCGGTGTAAGTGAAAGTTACCCTAACTCTAGGGTACCAACCCATACGAATACGTTCAATAGTGTTTGAGTCAATTAGTTTATCTACTTTTTCAGTAAATGATTTTGTTTTTGAACCCATAAATTCATTAACATCAACACCATTCCTAACTTTTTCCATTTCACGTTGACCAAGTTGAATAACATTACCCCAAACACCAGAAGGTCTTGCTTTTGACATTTGTTTTCCAGTACTGGACGAATATCTATTGTCAACCTCAAACCATTTTTTATATTTGTAAATATAAATCGGGTACCAATTATAAGAAGTGACAACGTAACCCCAATCCCCACGGTAATCTTTCTCCCATTTACCCTCCAGATTTGAACCTTTAAAAGGTTTTAGTTCAGTTACATAATCCCTAGCGTTAACGTTTGTTATTCTTTTTGGTTTTTCTTTTGAGTAGTCAACCAAGTCACTAACCAATGTCTCATTATATTTCCCATCCGCTCTATAATTTTGAGTAAATGTGTTGGAGTAATGAGTTAATGATTCAGGACTAAAACCAAATACCGGTAAATTCTTCTTAATTACGTCATATAATTGAGCACCAGTCGGCTTTTTACTTTGTCGATATTTTGTTAGAAACCTAAAAAAAGTTACTTCACGATCAGTGAACGCTCTCTCATCGTTTTTTTCTTCTTTTATGAGTTTTACAATTTTTCTTGTAAGTCTTTCAATGTTAATCATAATTATAAATATTTTAAACCTACAAAAAGTGGTAAAACCAATTATATTTATTTGTATAAAATAATTTATTATGGCACACCCAGAGATTCACGCGAAGAGTTCCGTTAAAAAATATGGTGGAAAAGTAGAGGACTATATTAAAATACATGAATGGTTTGATGAAACAAAAGCTTGGATAGGACATTCATATCACAGAATGTTTAGACATCACAGTGAAGGTATTTTTGAATGTGAAAAGACATTCGGACCATCATTTGTGAATAGTGATGGTAAAACAGTTTATACAAGGTATGTTGGTGAGGATCATGTTAAGGAAGATTGTTATAATCACATACCATCAGCTAAGGAGTGGATAAAAGCAATCCAGGATAAAGAAAAACCAATGTGGATGATCAGAACACTGGAACTTAAATTTGATGATTAGGTATTTATAAATAAAACCAAATGAAAAAATTATTTGAGGGTTTAATATTATATCTTAGAATTAGAAAAATCGATGAGCTACGAGTTAGACTTGACATTGAAGACTCAACGGTAGCGAGTGAAGAATATATGGACATTGACACCAGTGACGAAATCAACATACCGTCAAATTTTACAAAGATTTTCGAACACATTTTTATAAACTTTCAAAACGAAATTGAATCATCTTTCCATGATTTAGACATCCCAAAACAGGAATACGATTTTGGTAGTTGGTATCGAGTAATACTTAATATAAACACCAAACAAAAAACAATAGATATTTGGGCTGAAATTGATTATAAAACAGAATTCCCACAGAATAGGTATAGGATCCCCACACATAAATTACCTGATGAAGATCAGATGGTAATAAACAACTTAATGGACGATTGTGATTGTAATTGGATAGTTGTAAATTTTTTTGGTGATAATGGGGAGTTTATGATAAATGAGAATGTTGAAAGTGATGGGAATGAAGATATTGATATTGAATTTGATATGGAAACTATTATTCACGATATTACTATAGAACACGATCCACATTGGTATAGTGGTTACGGTGGAAATGGAAGTGTTCAGATAACCAAGAACGAATTAACTTTTATCATGGCTCTTTATGATTTTGAAACCGAATATGATTCATTTGAAAAAACAATCGATATAAACTTTTTTGATTAAAAATATGGATAAGAAAAAATTATTTGAAGGTCTAATGTTGTACTTAAAATTAAGATACAAAGATGAAAACGACATTCAGATTAGATATAATATGGTTGGTGGAACTATTGATGACACCGATACTGAAGGTTATACAATACCGTCTAATTTTTTAGGGTTTTTAGAAAGTATTATTTACGATAATATTGAAAAAATTAGAGATGAATCTTACAGTGAAGTTAGTGATTATTATAGTTTATATTTGACTATTGACATAACAAATAAACAATTTGTGTTCACTAGTGATTGTTATGAAGTGGTTGAAAACCCGTCAGAATATAACGTACCATTATCTGAAACTGAAATGGAAATAATTGCAGATAGTGGTATAAATCAATTAGCTGTTGATTATAGTGGTTACGGGGATTCGGGGGAAATTGAGTCAACTTATATAGATGAATCCGGTGATTATAAAGATATCCCAACTAGAGTAGAAGACATACTATATCGAGTACTTGAGGACGCTTATGGTGGTTGGGAAATTAATGATGGATCATACGGGACTATTAATATAGAAGATGGTGAAGTCTCAATTGAACATGTTTGGAAAGAAGAAGAACTAAGTGAAACACTTTTAAATTTAGTTATAACCAAAGACAACTTATAATGGACTACTTTACAATACAAAAAAAAATATCTATACTTTGGTTATTAAAAATTAACTAAATGTTTGATACCAAAACTTTTGTTCAGAAACAAGTAAAAGAAAATAAAAATCTTATATTATTTTCGGATATTGACCAGTCAACTATCAATCTATCAGATTACATTAATGTTACAGAATTTGATAAGAAAAAAAGTAATGTAAACATTGATTACTTATGTAGAACCATTAGAATTACCCAACTAATCAATAAATTGATCTTTGAGGTTTATAAAGATAATCTAGGGTTAAACGAAGATAAATCAAAAGAGGGTGTCTTAGATATACACCCATTAAATAATAAAACCAGATGGTCAATTATTAATTACTTCGGTGGTCACAAATTTGTTAAAAACACAATTCTATCCTTATTTGTTGAATTACATAAACCAGTTAAACATGACATGGTTGACTTTTACATTTGGGTAATAGCGAACTCAAAAAATATATTTGGTGATGGGGAGATCTTAAATGAGTTGGTTACTTGTAATATGACAACCTACAGTAAAGGGAGTAAGACCGAATTAATATTAATTGAAATTCTGGAAAGTCTAGGTTATGGTGTTGAATATTTTTGTCCTGGATCCGTTTACGATAGGGATCATGGAATTGATATAATAGTAACGTTTAAAACGGGACATAAAGTTAGTTTCCAGGTCAAAGAATTAACCGGAACAAGTACAAATAAAGATAATCATATATTCTTCACACCAACACCTAAAAACTATCTTAATCTATCGGTTAACAGAATATTATTATTAAATTTAACAACATTAGAATATGTTTCATTTCCAAACGATAATTATATAGTAGATGGTCCTAAAAAAGCTTACATGGTTAAGAAGGACTCACCTATAAAGTTTGGAAATATTAAAGATTTGTGAAAATAATCATTACCGAGAAACAAGCCAAAAAATTAAATAGTAAAACCATTAAATGTGGTAAGTGTGATCATAGTTGGGAAAAAGAACCAAATGATAAACACACCAATCTCTGTCACATGTGTGGTTGGGATAATGATACAAAATCATATAACGATAAAGAATTATTTAAATTTTGGAAAAAACAATCAACCATAAATGAAATAGTTGACCCAAGTTTGAATTTAAATTCTGGAAAAGAAATGGCTAAGTACCTAACAAAAAGAATCCCATTTCTAAAATACATGAACGACTTTGTTTATGACGACCGTGAAGACGATGAGATTGTTAAAGTACAATTTCAAAATGTAACCTACAACGAAGATGTTGAAATGGTTAAACCCACAAATGAAGGAATGATGAAGTTGGAATTTAAGGGTCTTAACACAGTTGTTGAGGTTCATTATTATAAATCCCCAATGGGTGGATCAAGATCAGAACCAACAAGATATAGATACTCTATCGGATACAGATTTGATCTGGTTATGATGTTTAAAAATAAACCAAATCAATCCATGGAAGATGAGTTATTTGAAAGGGTATTCATGATGGCCACAAAACAAGCACTTGAAAATGAGTACCACTATAATAATGAAGTTTTTACTGAAGACACAGAACCACCAAAGGAATTTTTGGATGAATCAATAAATGAAATTAGTAAAAGATTTTTAATGACTGAAGAGTTTATTGAGAAATTACCAGCTGAAATTCAAAATCCATTTTCAGGATATTCAGATAAAGAAATAACAGAAGCTTTGACTAGGTATTTTAAAAATACCAAAAAAAGACAAATTCGTTAATATTTATTATTAAAAATAAGAATGAAAGTCTTAATTAGTGAGGAACAATTTAAGGATCTGGTGGATCTAATAACCGGAAAAAAAACTATATTGAGTAAGGACGAGGAAAGTGATACTGAATCAAAGTCTGAAACAAATTCTGAAAATTTGGACATAATGTCCGGAATTGAGGACTTAAGTAAAAGTGGTAAAGAATATGAAAATACTCAGGTAGGTACCAGTCTCATTGATCATGATTCTGATGTTGAAAAAATACAAACTGCTTTACAGTTCTTGGGGTATTCATTACCGGTTTGGGGTGTTGATGGTAAATTTGGACCAGAAACAGAAGCTGCTGTAAAAAGTTTTGAAGAATCGACTGGATTAGATGAAGACGGTAAACTTGATTCTAATGATCTAGAAAAAATGGTTGACGAGTTAACCAAAGGTAAATTTGAGGATTATGATTTAAATAAAATACAAAAGAATAAAACAAGTAGTTTAATAAATACTAAAAAACTATCGTTTAACCCATCTAATGGTTTTATGACAAAATCTAGACCCGGTCACAAAGGTGTTGATTATAAAGCTAAAAAAGGTGAAAAGATTGTTTTAAAACAAGGTGGTAAAGTTAAAAGAGTACACACAGGTTGTGTTGAAGGACCAAAAAGGTGTGGGGGTGGATATGGTAACTTTGTTGAAGTACAACATGATCCAGAAACTTTAACCAGATACGCTCACTTAACAGAACCAAATATGAAATCGGGTGATGAAGTTAGTCCGGGTGATGTTGTTGGTACAGTTGGAAACACTGGACATTCATTTGGTGCTCATTTACATTTTGAATTTGAAAAAAATGGTAAAAAAATAAACGGATCACCATACGCTGATGAGTATTTTGGAATATCATTGGATTAATATATGAAACTACAATTAACGGAATATCAGGTAAAAAGAATATTAGAACTATTATCCGAAGAAGAAAACGAAAAAATAAACGTTATGTTCGTTGGTGATAGTTTAAGTGCTGCACCTGGATTTACATGGAATTATTTATTGGCTAAAGATCATCCAGATTGGAATGTTACACATGTTGTTAAAGGTGGTATGAAAACTGACTGGATGTTAAAAAACATGTTACCAAAGTTAAAAGAAAAAAAATACGATAAAGTTTTTATATATGGGGGGACTAATGACGCGTTTTGGATTAACGTACCATTATCTTCAGCTGTGTCAAATGTACAGAAAATGGTAGACGCGGTTAAGAACCAAGGAGGAACCGCTTACGTATTTTTGGGTTATGACGCTAAATCTGTAATGACTGACGAAGCTTTAAAACCAACAAAGTATTGTGACAAACCATGTATGAAAAAAGGTAGGGATAGAACAGCACAACTCCAACAAGACTTAGATAGTCAAATAACCGGAGCTGTTATAATACCAACCATTCAAGGTAACAGTAAGTGGACAGCGGATGGTACACACCCAGGACCAGCTCAACATCAGTTAATGAAATCACATGTTAGTAAACATATTAATAACGAACCAAACAAATCAAGTGGTAATTCAGAAAAAGATAGTGAGGATAAAGAAAAGGATTCTGAAACAGAAAAAACTAATGACATTCCGGATTCAGATTCTTTTTTAAAAGGTTTATGGAAAACAATGTTTGGTATTAAAGGTTCTGAAGATGTAAAAACTAAAGATGGTGATGAATCAGAATCTGATACTGATAGTGGTACCGAAGAAACAATTGAAGTTACACCAGGTGAAAGAATTGTTATAAAAAATCCAGGTATCAGTGTTAGAAAATATCCATCAGATATGGAACAAAAAATGAAAAAGGTTGTTGGAACCGACACATTTAACCAGTTTGTAAAAGACGTAAACTCAATAGGGTTGGATCCAATTGTAGCTATGAGACAATTATATTCTGAATCAGCGTTTAGTCCAGATGTGGTTAAATGTAGTAGAAAGTCAAGTGCGGGAGCTCAAGGAATAGCTCAGTTCATGCCGGGAACTTGGCCTTCATACGGTACAGGAAGTCCGTGTGACCCAAAACAGGCTTTAAAAGCTTATGTTAAATTTATGAAACAATTAATGAAAATGTTCCCCAATCGACTAGACCTAGCTATCGCTGGGTACAATAGTGGGCCATATAAGAGTGCTTATAAACAAGCGTTAAAAAATAACACACCATTCACAAGTTTAAAAGGTAAAATACCAAGTGAATCATATTCATACGCGTCAACAATTTTACAACCATAATGAAAGTAAAGTTAACTGAATATCAAATAAAGAGAGTGTTAGAATTACTAACCGAAGAGGAGGACACCAAATTAAACGTAATGTTTGTTGGTGACAGTCATAGTGCTGGACCAGGATGGACTTGGAATTATTTAATAGATAAAGATCACCCAGAATGGAAGTCAACACACGTAACTAAGGGAGGAAAGAGAACCGATTGGATGTTAGAAAACCTCAAATCAAAGTTAAAAGAAAAAAAATATGATTTAGTTTTTATTTATGGTGGAGCTAATGATGTTATGTCCCCACTACCAATATCAACACCAATTAAAAATATACAAAAAATGGTTGACTTGGTTAATCAACAGGGGGGTAAAGCTATTGTTTTGACTGGATTTGACAGTGAGTCAACATTTAATCCAAACAGAATAGCTACAACAAAATACTGTGACCGAGAGTGTATGATTGGATTTAAACCAAAAAGAGTAAAATACCAAACCGAATTAGCTTCATCTATTACCGGAGCTAAAATAATACCAAAGCTAGTTGGAAATATTGATTGGAGTACCGACGGGGTTCACATGGGATCATCAAAACATAAATTAATGAAAAACCATGTTTATAGTAATACGGGTGATTTAAAAAATATAACCGTAGATAGTAAAATAAAAACTAGTGGTGATACTGAAACGGAAAAAACTAATGACATTCCGGATTCAGATTCTTTTTTAAAGGGTTTATGGAAGACGATGTTTGGTATTAAAGATGGTAGTGATGTAAAAACCAAAGACGATGAAAGTGATAGTTCTGAAGAAACAATTGAAGTTACACCAGGTGAAAGAATTGTGATAACAAACCCAGGTGTTAGTGTTAGAAAATATCCATCAGATCTGGAACAAAAAATGAAAAATGTTGTTGGGAATGATGTATTTGATGAATTTGTGTCTAATTTAAAAACAATTGGATTAGATAAAACAGTGGCTATGAGACAATTATATTCTGAATCAGCGTTTAGTCCAGATGTTGTGAAATGTAAAAGAAAATCAAGTGCTGGTGCTCAGGGTATCGCACAGTTTATGCCAGGTACTTGGCCTTCATATGGTACAGGAAGTCCGTGTGACCCAAAACAAGCGTTAAAAGCTTATGTTAAGTTCATGGGTAAACTTATGGAAATGTTCCCAGGTAGATTAGATTTATCTATCGCTGGATACAATAGTGGTCCGTATAAGAGTGCTTACAAACAAGCGTTAAAAAATAAAACACCATTTACCGATCTGAAGGGTAAAATACCAAGTGAGTCATATAACTACGCTTCAATGATTTTACAACCGTAACTTGACAGTGTAAAAAAAATATCCTATAATTTATAACATGAAACTTAAAGGATATTTAAAAGAGAACCCAAACGGTGAATTTGTTGTTAGATTCGCTGATATAATTAAAGAAATTAGACCAAACTTTATTGATTTACCAATCGAAAACCTTAATGATTATATTGGGAAACCAAAACACGGAGATGAGGTAACATTTACCGTTAAGACAATTGCTACCGGTACAACTGAATTTGATGTTATTGATATGGATGTCGCTGTACTTGATTTAGGTGGTAGTCAAATACCAAAACACCCAACATTACTAGATTCAATAGTTGAATATCATGAAGATGAAGAAATTCTAAAAGCTGATGGATTTGATGACGCGGTTATTGGAATTGACCTTGGGACAATGAGATTGGTATATTCGGTTACCAGGTGTTTGGAAATTTTAATTGTTGAGGATGAAATGTCACTTGAGGACGCGATTGAACATTTTGATTTTAATGTTAGGGGATCTTATGTTGGTGAAAAAACACCAATATGGTGTGAAGATAATTATTTTATGTGATATTTATTATCATGTCACTAACTTCTAAAAAAATATTAAAAATAATTGATGGGAATTTAGGTAAAGACCCTAAAGTGGATGACGTATTATTATCAATTAAAGAAGAAATACAGAGTAAAATCAAAAAAGAAGAAATAGACCTCATCAATAGGTTGTACACAATTGGATATTACGATAAGGAAATGTCTAGGAAATATAAAACCAACTACTACGAATCTGAAATGAAACCACTACGATTAAATACCCCCAACTAAAACTGGGGGTTTATTTTTTTAATATCGTTAGTATTTATTAGTAAGTTAATAAATTATGGAAAATATTGATAACGTATTAAAAAAAATTTTAGTTAATATTGGATATGAACCTAAAAAAACTTTAACCGAAAATAAAAAAATAATCCTTGAAACATACGCGTACGCTGATAAAAACAGTAAAACCATAACACTACAAGGTAATATTAATTGTGAACAAACAGGTGGTGGAGCAAATGCTATGGAACTACAATTATCAAAAGGGTTCGTTTTTACAAAAATTGGTAACCAATTAGTAACTAGTAATCAGACTGTAAATTTAATCCACGATTATCTTGGTTACACAGTAGAAACCTGGAAAGGGGTTACCATAAGGATTAGTTGTTCAACTAAAGAAGTTAAAGTTGATGGACACGGTAACACTTTTGTTGGTGAAAATTGGACACCACAATTTAACGGAATTGTTAGTGAAGCTTGTTCTTGGAAAGACGAAAAACCAAAACAGGAAGAAAAACCAAAACAGGAAGAAAAACCAAAACAGGAAGAAACACCATTACAACAAACTCCACAAGTTACAACACCACCACAAAAAACCGCAAAGGAAATTTCGGATGAACAATGTGCGTTGGATTGTAATCAAAGATGGCCTTATTATTCAGTTGTTTGTGATGGTGGTGATTGGAAAAAAACATTAAACTCTTGGATTTCAGAAAAAGGTGGTGGTAAAAATAAGGAAACATATATATCTCTTAGAACATCTTGGTGTTCCGGTTGGAGACCCGGACAGACCCAACAAAGTTTCAGGGATTTTGTTACCCCAATATTTCCCGGATCTGAGGCAACCACAACAACAATACAAACCCAAAATCAAGAGACAAGTGTATATTAAAAATAATGAAATAATAAAATAATAAAAAATGGATCAAAAATGTTTAGTAACAAAACCACAGGTAGACCCATATAATGTTTACACAACAAATGTATCATATTTTTATGACCAAACAACAAAAAAATGTGTATATGGACAAGGATCAACAGGGTTTTCAAGTGAAGATGAATGTACTAAAGCTTGTGTTGGTACAGAAACTACTTCCGAGACAGTTGTTACCAAAGACCAAATAAAAGTTGGGTTTAAATTTTCTAACGGACTTGAAATACTAAAGGAACCAAAATCATATGAAAATAGTGAGAAAGGAATTACTATTTGGATACCAACCCAAGATGGTGGAAGCACCGGAAATGAATTTTCATGTACTAGACACGAAAATGGAAAATATTATTTGTACCCAAGTAAAAACGGTAAATATACATTGACTAAAAGTGAGTCAAAAGCTTTATATGACAAATATTGTCAGTCATCTAGTAATTATGTGGGTGAATTACGTGACTTTATTGTACCAATATTTCCATCTTCTGGGAATAATTCATTGGCTGATAATAGTAATAATCAAAACATTTACACATATTAAATAAAAAAAATAGATATGAAAAATAAATTTTTATTAACCGAAGAAGAATCACAAAGAATAAAATCTTTACACAAAAAATTTGGATATAGATCCGGATTATTAACCGAAGCTGAATACCTAAATCAGGATAGGCCTAATGACCCATTTCAGTACCTTAAAGTTGATGATGGATCAACAACCAAATATTATTATAAAGGTGTTAAAGGTGATCCGTTAAAACAGTACCCGAATTGGACTGAAGCTACTGGAAATAGATTAGGTGCTATACAAAAACTGGTAACATTTAAAACCACAGCCGAAACATCATCACAGTTGTCAACAACACAAAAAACAGATGAAGAATTGTATACTGAGTATTTTAATAAAGAATTAAAACAAATAAAACCAGAACAATTACCTAAAGGTAAGATTACAAAATTAACCGATGGTACGTATGGATACGTTTTGGATGATGGGTCATACACTTTATTATCCGATGGGTACTCAATGGATAAAAACGGGGTTAAATCCACAAATAAATGGACTGAAACACCGTTTGTTAAACCAGTTGTTGGTGGTGATAACAAAACAAATCTAACACCTGGACAAAGTGAGGACAATCCGTGTCCATATGGAATGGGTAGATTAGCGACAGAGGAAGAGATAAATAAATTAAAAGCTGGTGAACCAGGTAGGAACTACGGTAATTTAGCTGGAAA
>Ga0068876_10001174_pt1 | contig 20665 bp, 18 predicted proteins | sample NOAtaG_6_FD_66442 | JGI IMG/M metagenome (GOLD analysis project Ga0068876, IMG submission 66442) | Freshwater lake microbial communities from Lake Erie, under a cyanobacterial bloom - NOAA_Erie_Diel5S_2200h metaG | ecosystem: Environmental > Aquatic > Freshwater > Lake | place: USA: Ohio, Lake...
ACAGCTGGACGAAGCGCTGCGCCATCTCGTCGTGCACGGCATCGGTCGAGCAGCCGCAGATCGAGTCGTGTGCCTGCTGCTCGACCAGCGTGCGCCAGGCCGACTGCAAGGCGAGCCGGGCCGCTTCGGGCACTCGTTCGCCAAGCACCGCGGCCAGCGGCTCGATCTCGCCGAGCAGGCGGTCCTCGAGCGCCTGATGCTGGCGCTTCAGGTGGCGCCGGGTCGACAGCACGTCCGGCAGCACAAAGGCCTGGGCGTTGGCGCGCAGTTCGCCGCTGATGACCTGACGCGGGCCGGGCCGCGCCAGGACGTGGCGGACGTGGGCCTCCAGCGTGTTGAAGGCCAGCGAGTACGGCGACGGCGCGGTGGTGTAGCGGGCCATGCGCTCGGCCAGTTCAGGGTCCGGTGCCAAGTGGTCACCACCGTGTGGCAGCAGCAGCGCACCGCCCACGCCGGGTGCGCGACGCGACGCGATCAACGCCAGCAGATCGTCGACCGCCTGCGGCCAGCCAGGTCCATGGAACGGGATCTGGTAGTAGCCCTGGCTCAGGAACACGGTGCCGACGACGCTGCGGTCCGGGCCGCGCCAGTCGAAGCGGTCGTGTTCGGCATCGGCGCCGCGCCAGACCACGGCCTGGGCGATGCCGAACTGGGCCAGGATCTGCGGCATCTGCGCGACATGGCCGAAGTTGTCCGGCAGGTAGCCCAGCTTCTGCGGCAAGCCGAAGGCGCTGGCATCGGCCAGGCCGAACTCGAGGTTGCGCAGCAGCGATTCGCCCTGGACCAGGAATTCGTCCATCGCCACGAACCAGGGCCCGAGCACCAGGCGGCCGGCCGCGGCATGGTGGCGGATGCGCTCGGCCATCGCCGCTGGCGCGACGGCCAGCAGGTCGCGCAGGGCCACGGTCTGGCCATCGAACAGGAACGAGGGCAGGGCGCCGGTGTCGAGCTGCGCCAGCACCTGCTGCATGGCCACGACCAGGCGCGCCAGCGTGGTTTCGCGGTCCAGGTACCACTCGCGGTCCCAGTGCGTGTGCACCACCACATCGACGGTCTGGCGGCGGTCGTGGTCGTTCATGTTCACCCTTTCACCGCCCCTTTCATCGCGCCCTCGATGAAGAAGCGCTGGCTGAAGACGAAGACCGCGAGGATGGGCAGCAGCGAGAACACGGCACCCGCGGCAACCAGCCGCCAGTCCATCGAGAACGTGCTTGCCAGGCGGTTGACGCCCAATGGCAATGTGAACCGTGCCGGATCGTCGGTGAGCACCAGCGGCCAGAGAAAGTCGCCCCAGACCGCGACGAAGCTGAACACCGCGAGCGTCGCCAGCGACGGCTTGACCAGCGGCAGCAGGACATGCCACCAGATCTTCAGCCGGGGTACGCCTTCGATCAGGGCCACTTCCTCCAGTGCCTTGGGCACGCCAAGAAAGGCCTGGCGCATGAAGAAGATGCCAAACGCGGTGCAGGCATGCGGCAGGACCAGGCCGAGCGTGGAGTTGGTCAGACCGAGCGCGACGGCGAGTTCGTAGACCGGGATCATCAACAGCTGGAACGGCACCATCATCGTCGCCAGCAGCACGCCGAAGATGGCACCGCGGCCGCGGAACTCCATGCGCGCCAGCGGGTAGGCCGCCAGCGACGCGAGCGTCACGTTGAGCACGACCGCGATGGCCGCGACCATGGCGCTGTTGCCCAGGTACTGCCAGAACGGCTGGCTGGCAAAGACCTGGGCATAGTTGGCCAGCGTGGGCTCGGCCGGCAACCACTGCGGTGGCTGGGCATAGATGTTCTCGCCGGGCGACTTCAGCGACGTCGACAACAGCCACAGGAACGGCCCGACCGTCAGGGTCACCACCGCCACCAGTGCGGCGTAGCGCAACAGCACCGCGGGCCAGTCGTGGCGGAGGACGCGGCGAAGGTTCATGCTGGACTTGTCGACACGGCTGCGTGAGGTGTCAACGCAGCGGGCTCTTCAAGAGCCGCAGGTTGACCAGCGACAGCACCAGCGTGATCGCGAACAGCACCACGCCGGCGGCGGCCGCCAGCCCCATCTCGAACTCGACGAACGCGGCTTCGTAGAGATAGAAGACCAGCGTCTTGGTGGCGTCCAGCGGGCCGCCCTGCGTCATCACGTAGACCTCCTCGAAGACCTTCATCGCGCCGATCGACGACATGACCGCCACCACCGCCATCTGCGGCTTGAGCAGCGGCACGGTGATGTGCAGCCATTGCCGCCAGCGCGGCACGCCTTCGACATCGGCGACCTCGTACAGATGGCGCGGGATGGCCTGCAGGCCGGCGAGGTAGATGACCATGTAGTAGCCCAGCCCGCTCCAGACCGTGACCGCCATCACCGCAAACAGGGCGTTGCCCGGATCGGTCAGGAAGGCCACGGGCGAGTCGGTCAGCCCGCTCGCCAGAAGCAGGTGGTTGAGCAGGCCTTTTTCCTCGTAGACCCACTTCCAGACCAGGCTCGAGACCACCAGCGACGTGATCACCGGCAGGTAGATCGCAGCGCGGAAGAAGGCCATGCCCGGCAGTGCCTTGTCGACCAGCATCGCCAGGCCCAGTGGCAGCGTCACCAGCAGCGGCACCACCACCGCCAGGTACAGCAGCGTGTTCTTCAATGCACCCCAGAAGAAGGGGTCTGCCCACAAGGCGAGGTAGTTGTCCAGACCCGCGGCCTGGGCGGGCTGGATCATGTTGAAGTGGGTGAAGCTCAGCGCCAGCGCCTTCAATGCCGGGTACACCACCACGAGCGCGATCAGTGCACATCCCGGGACCAGGAACAGCACCGGCACCCAGGGCGGTTGCTGGCGCCAGCGCACAGCGACCGTCTTCATGCCCGGCCCCGGCGGTCGCATCCCAGCAAGGCTTGCCAGGTGGCGGCCACCTCGGCGACCGCCCGGGCGGGCGTCTGCCGGCCGAGCATCGCCGACTGCAGCCCGCGCAGGTGCGCGATCCGCAGCTTGCTGTAGCGGCGCATCGGAGGCACCGCGACATGCCCGCTGCGCACCTGGGCGACCGAGAGGGCCCGCGCGCGGGCGATCAGGGCGTCGCTGCCGGGGGCGGTGAACACGGCATCGTCCAGGCTTGCAGCGCTGGACGGCAGCAGCGGCACGCGCTTGACGAGCGCCAGCTGGTTGTCCGCGTTGGTGATGTGCGCGGCCAGGCGAAAGGCGCCTTCGGGATCCGGGCTCGCAGCGGGGACCGCCAGGTTCATCGCCGCGATGTTGGCCCGCGGGTCGCCGTGGACGCTGGTCCACTGCGGTTGGACCTCGATCTGTGCGTACAGCGCCGGATTCGCCTTGGCGATGTGGGTCAGGAACTGCATCCCGGTGTTCAGCATCGCGACCTGCCCGGCCGCGAACTGCGCCACGGCCGCGCGGTGGCCCTCGGTCAATGCCGACGGTGGGATCAGGCGCTCGGCCAGCAGCTGCCGGTACCAGTCGAACACGGCCTCGCCGCGGGCGCCGGCGAACGCCGCAGCACAGCCGTCGTCGCGGAGCAGAGGTCCTGCCATCGCCACCATGGCTTCCAGCGGCGCGGACCCGTCCAGCGGGGCAAACCAGGCGTAGCTTCCGGTGCTGTCGCGCAGCGCGCGTGCGGCGGGGATCACGTCTGCGTAGTCCTGCGGCACGCGCGCCAGACCGGCCCGGGACAGGACGCCGCGGTGGGCCAGCGTCAGCGTCGTGCTCAGGTACCAGGGCAGACCAAACGGCACACCGGCAAAGCGGTTGGCGGCCCAGGCCGGCTCGAGGTAGCTGCGCTGTTCGACGGTCGAGATGAACGGCCTTGGATCGCGCAGCGCACCCAGTTCGGCCAGCCGGGCCGCGAACTGCGGGTTCAGGTTGACGACGTCGGGTGCCGTACCGGCGGCCACCGACGCGAGCACCTTGCGCTCCATCTCGGCCCAGGGCACGTCGACCCAGCGCACGCGCCAGCGAGGGTGGCGGGCTTCGAAGTCGCGCAGCAGGCCGAGCACGAATTCGTCGTGGAACGGCGACAGCTGCATCGTCCACAGGACCAGTTCGCGGCGCGGCAAAGCAGGCGCCGACAGCGCCAGCGCCGCCAGCGGGGCGGCTGACGCACGGAGCAGGGTGCGCCGGCGAAGCATGAGGCACTCTACCATGCAGGGCTGGCGAATCAATCCAATTGGTATACATTCGAGCGCTACCGTGATCTGTCGTCCCGTCACCTCCGTCCCTTGGTTGTGAACCCGTCCCCCGCCCCCATGGACCGCGCCGGCAAGCGCGATCTGCTTCAACGCAACCTGCTGGCCCTGGTGCAGCAGGCTGGCGAGGGCGTTCGCCTGCCACCGGAGCGCGAACTCGCCACGCAGATGGGCGTCGCCCGGCAGACCTTGCGTCGCGCGCTGGAAGGGCTGGAGAGCGAGGGCCTGCTCGCACGGCGCCAGGGCGCCGGCACCTTCGTCAACCCGCAGGGGTGGGTCAAGCCGCTGGTGTTGAGGTCGTTTTCGGAGGACATGCGCAGCCGCGGTCTGGTGCCCAGCAGCACCCTGCTGGGCACCGCAACGCAGCGTGCCGATGCCAAGGTGGCGCTGAAGCTGAAGCTGGCGCCGGGTACGCCCGTGTTCGAGATCCGCCGGCTGCGCCTGGCCAGCGGCGAGCCGATGGCGATCGAGTGGGCCTGCCTGCCGCAGCACCGCTTGCCTGGTTTCGACCCCAAGGTGCTGGCCACGCAGTCGCTGTACGACGTGCTGGAGCGCGAGTACGGCATCCAGATCCGCAACGCGGCGCAGGACATCGGCGCCACGGTCGTCACCGAGGAAGAGGCGCAACTGCTGGACGTCGCGCCGTTTTCGCCCGCACTGCTGGTCGAACGTCAGGTCCTGGCGCTGGACGGCGAGCCCATCGAGTACGGCAAGACGCTGTACCGCGCCGACCGCTACCGCTTCGCCGTCAACGTCGGCCGTGCCGCGCCGGACGAAGCCGGAAACCGCTGACCCCCTGGGCCTGCGCATGGTGGCGAGCGCGATCCCCTGGCCCGAGTTGCAGCGACGCCTTCGCGGGGGGCTCGTGGTCTCGGTGCAGCCGGTCGACGGCGGTCCGCTGGACGACGACGGTGTCGTGGTCCGCATGGCCCAGGCGGCAGTCGCCGGTGGGGCATCGGCCTTGCGTGTCGAGGGCGCGCAGCGTCTGGCCCGGGTCCGGCGCGCCGTGACGGTGCCGCTGATCGGCATCGTCAAGCGCGACCTCGGCGGCTCGCCGGTCCGCATCACGCCGTTCGCGGCTGATGTGGCGGCGCTGGCCGAGGCCGGCGCCGACATCGTGGCGATGGACGTGACCGCCAGGCCGCGGCCCGAGCCGGTCGCGGCGCTGCTGGCGGCGGCCATCGCGAGCGGTTGCACGGCGATGGCCGATGCCAGCAATGAAGCCGACGCACGGGCCGCGGCGGGGATGGGCTTCGCGATCGTGGGCAGCACGTTGTCGGGCTACACCTCGGCCGCTGACCCGGCGGTGCCGGGGGCGCCGGATCTTGACCTCGTGCGGCGGCTGGCCGACCTGGGCCTGTGCGTGATGGCCGAAGGGCGTTACGACACGCCGGAGCGCGCCGCGGCGGCCATTGCCGCAGGCGCCTGGGCGGTGACGGTGGGGTCGGCGCTCACGCGGCTTGAAGTCGCCACCGGCTGGTTTGCCGATGCGGTTGCGGGTGCACGCCAGCCGTTGTCGGCTTGAGCCCCCCAGCCGTCCGGCTGCGGGAAAACGATAGGTGTCTGTCAGATTGGCACGGCGGACAGCGGTCATTCGCTGCCATAAACTGTGCCAAAAGGTATACGTTTTGACCCATGCTTTCAGGAGACAGCAGACCATGAGCTCTCGCGTCCACACGCCATCCGTCTTGTCGCCCGTAGCCGGAGCCTGCGCCGTGCTGCTGTTCGGGCTGGTGTCATCCGCCCAGGCGCAGACCACGGCCCAGCAGGCCGGCCGAGCCGCCGCCGATGCCGCCCCGGTCCAGACCATCGAGATCTCGGGCATCCGCGCCTCGATCCAGGCCAGCATCACCGCCAAGCGAAACGCTGCGACCAACGTCGAGGTCCTCACCGCCGAGGACGTGGGCAAGATGCCGGACAAGAACATCGCCGACTCGCTGTCGCGTCTGCCCGGCGTGAACGTGCAGTTCGGCGGCGCATTGGCGATGGACGAGGCCGAGCGCGTGGCCATCCGCGGCACGAGCCCGAACCTGAACCTCGTCACGCTCAATGGCCATGCACTGGCCTCCGGCGACTGGCACGTCGGCGACCAAGGCTCGTCGGGCCGCAGCGTCGGCTTCGGCCTGATGCCCAGCCAGCTGATCGGCCGCGCGGTGGTCTACAAGACCGGTCAGGCCGACATCACCGAAGGCGGCATTGCCGGCACGGTCGACATCCAGACGCGCAAGCCGCTGGACTTCCGCAAGAGGCTCACGGGCGAGATCGCCATCGGCGCCGTCTATGCCGACTTGCCCAAGACGACCGACCCCCAGTTGTCGGGGCTGGTGGGGTTCAAGAACGACGCCGGAACCTTTGGCGTGCTGGTTCAGGCCTTCAGCGAGAAGCGCCACCTGCGCCGCGACGGCCAGGAGACCTTCGGCTTCAACGTCATCAGCGCGGCGACCGCGCTCACCGCCTCGGGCGGCGGTACCGCGGCCAACCCGGTGAACCGTGAGCTGCGCGACCAGCTCGTCAACAAGCGCCTGCCGGGCAGCCTGAACTCGGCGCTGTTCGAAGGCGTGCGCGAGCGCACCGGCGGCTACATCGGCGTGCAGTTCAAGCCCACGCGCGACCTGGACCTGAACTTCAGCGCGTTCCGCGTCACGCTTGACGCCGACAACTACAACAGCTCGGGCTTCGCATTGCCCAACGCGCTGATCACCAACGGCTGGATCGTCAGCAACGCCCAGTTCCAGGGCGACGTGATGACCGCGGCCACGTTCTCGCGGCCCGCGAATGCGAGCCCGAACCAGCGTGTGATCGGCTTCCAGTTCGACAACAACGTGCGCCAGGGTGCGCAGTCGCTGTCGTCGTTCTACGACTTCGACTTCAAGTGGAACCTCGGCGACAAGCTCGTGTTCGATGGCCGCATCGGCTACACCGAGGGCAACGGCGTCACCAACTCGCAGCCCAGCCTGACGTTCGGGATCGTGAACCCGAACATGTCCTACAACATCAACACCACGCGGCCCACCGACTACCGGCTCACCGACTCCGTCACCGGCCAGCCGATCGCGATGGGTCAGCTGTCGAGCTACAACCAGATGAGCAACACCGGCGCCAAGCTGGTGTCCAAGGACGACGAAAGCTACGTCCACCTGAACGGAACCTGGAAGATCGACGGCGAGCTGTTCTCCAAGCTGAAGTTCGGCGTGCGCACCGCCAAGCACAACCGCACGCTGGACAACACCAGCCCACGCTGGAACGCCCAGGACGGAGCAAACGGCCTGCCAGTGAGTCCGTCGCCTTTCCTGTCGGTCACGGGTGGCCTGCTCGTCAACTTCCAGAATCTGCCGGTCTACCCGGGCACGACGCCACCGACGATCCAGCCCATCGTGCCCAACGGACAGGTGCCGGTGCCGGCGACCCGCTACCCGTCCAACTGGGGCAGCGGCATCGACGCCACGTTCCCGCGCGACCTGTTCCGCTTCGACGCGTCCCAGATCCAGGCCTTCGCCAACCAGTACGTCAACTGGGACCCGGTCCGCAACAAGACCTGGGGCAGCTCGTACATCGTCGACGAGACCAACAACGCCGGCTACATGATGCTGGAGTTCGACAAGGACGCGTTCAGCGGCAACGTCGGCCTGCGCGTCGCACAGACCAAGGTCACGTCGACCTCGTACCAGAACCTCAATGCGGCCGGTCCGAATGGTGCGCCGGTGGTGTGCCCGAACCTGCTGCAGCCTTGCGCCGCAGCGCCGAACGCCATCACCACTTCGGTGATCGGGGTCTTCCTGCCGCAGGTCGTCGAGACCACGCACACCGCGCTGCTGCCGAGCCTGAACCTGCGCTACGAGCTGGCCCGAGGCGTGATCGCCCGCGGCAGCATCAGCCGAACCCTCGGCCGGCCGAACTACAACGAGCTGGCCGCGGCGATCTCGGTGAACAACACGCTGCTGACCGGCAGCGGCGGCAACCCGCTGCTCAAGCCGATCCTGTCGACCAATGTCGACGCCTCGGTGGCCTGGTACTTCGCGCCGCGTGCGTACTTCCAGGTCAGCGCCTTCGCCCAGGACATCGAGAACTACGTCAAGGCCGGCACTTCGCAGGTGCCGCTGTTCAACACCTCGACGAACACGACCTCGATCTACACGATCACGTCGCGCATCGGCGTCGACGCCACGCTCAGCGGCATGGAGGCGGCGCTCGAGCTGCCACTGGGCAGCGGCTTCGGCATCAACACCAACCTGACGCTGGTCGAGGGAAGGGACCAGGATGGCGCGGACCTGCTGGGTACGTCGCGCGTGACCTACAACGTGCAGGGCTGGTTCGAGAGCGAGCGCTTCGGTGCGCGCCTGGCCTGGACGCGACGCAGCGACTATGCGATCGGCTTCGTCGGCAACGGCACCAACACGCCGGGCAACGGCGTGCACAAGTACAAGGGCAACGGCAGCCTGTCGGCGTCGCTCCAGTACCGCATCACCAAGAACATCAGCGTCACGCTGGACGGCAACAACCTGCTCAATCCGGTGCGCAGCACCTACTTCATCACCGACAACGCACCAGGCTACTGGCACGAGAGCGGGCGCCAGTTCTTCCTGAACCTGCGTGCCAAGTTCTGACCCCGGGCCCCGACGCGACCTCCGTGGCCGCCGCGACCTGCTGCAGGCAGGGGCGGCGGCCTTTGCCTTGGGTGCGTGGCCATCAGACCCCTTGCGGGCTCAGCCCGCGACCGCCGCGACCGCGTTGGCCGAAGTCCGCGCCACCTGGCTGACGACCACCGCCAACCGTGCGCTGGCGACTCCGGCCGATACCGAGGCGACGATGGCCGCGCTGGCCGACATCGGGCTCAACACGGTGTACGTCGAGTGCTGGAAGAACGGCTACACGCAGTACCCCAGCGACGTGCTGGCGCGCACGATCGGCCATCGCCAGCGGCCTGGCAGCGCCTTGCAGGACCCGTCGGACAAGGCCGGAGCGCCCGCCCGTGACCTGCTTGGAGAGACCCTGGCTGCGGCGCGCCGGCACGGCCTGCACCACGTGGCCTGGTTCGAGTACGGATTCATGGCTGCGCATGGCGCAACGCACAACCACCTGCGGCGCCTGAAGCCGCACTGGCTTTCGCGCGACATCCGCGGCGGCGAGGTCGCACCCAACGGCTTCGTCTGGATGAACCCGCTGCACCCCGAGGCGCGGGCGTTCCTGCTCGATCTGACGCTCGAGGCGATCGGCCGCTACGGCTTCGATGGCGTGCAGTTCGACGACCGCATCGTCTGGCCCTATGTGACCATGGGCTACGACGATCACACGCGAAGCGTCTACGCCGCCGAACACGGTGGCCGCCAGCCGCCGGAGAACGCTCGCGATCCGGCCTGGATGCGCTGGCGTGCCGACAAGCTCAACGCGCTGGCGGCGGAGTTCTGCGCCGCGCTGCGCGCTGCCCGACCGGGGTTGATGGTGTCGCTCAGTCCGGCGGTCTACCCCTGGAGCTGGGAGCACTACCTGCTGGAATGGCCGCAGTGGGCACGCTGGCCCGAGACGCGGCGCTGGCACGAATTCGTGCCCCAGGCCTACCGCACGAGTTACGCGGCATTCGAATCGACCTGGCTCGAGCAGACCGAGGCCCTGCGCGCCACTGGGGCCTACCGGCCGCAGGAGCTGGTGGCCGGCATCCGGCTCGAAGGCGAAGGCCCCGAGTCGGACTGGGATCAGCTGCGTCGCTCGATCGAACTCGTGCGCCGCCTCGGCCAGGGTGGGCATTCGCTGTGGTTCAGCAAGGGCGTGCTCGGCACCCATGCTGCGGCGCTGAAGGCCTTCTATGGCGGCCGGGTCGCGTCGCCGCGCTTCCCGGCGACGCCGCGCTGACAGGCGCCGGATCCCTTTCATGCGCGCCAAGCACGGGGGCGTCGGCCTGGGCCTGGATGCCGGTGGCACGCAGACCCGCTGGGCGCTTGCCGACGCCGCCGGCCGCACGCTGGCCCGAGGCAGCGTGACGGGCTTCAGCGGCCAGCAGGCGCTGACGGCAGCCGGACGGCGTCAACTCGATGCGGTGTTCCGGGATCTCCGCGAGGCCCTGGTCGCGACCCATGCCTCGTCGCCCCTGGCGTTGTGCGCGGGCGTCAGCGGCTACGACCGCAGTGCCGGCGACACCATGCCCCGCCTGCTCGCGGCGGGTCTCGGCCTGCCACCGCAGGCGGTGCAGTGCTTCAACGATGTCGAACTCGCCTGTCGGCTTGAGTTCGCCACGGGTACCGGGGGCATGGTCTACGCGGGCACCGGATCGATTGCCTGGGCCGTCGATGCCGACGGTGCAGCCCATCACGTCGGGGGCCGTGGCGGGCTGATCGGCGACGAAGGCAGTGGCTACTGGATCGCCAAGCGCGCACTGGCCGAGCTGTGGCGGCGCGAGGACGACGCGCCTGGCAGCGCCGTCCTGTCCGTGCTCGGCGCTCAGGTGTTTGCGGCCGTCGGTGGGCCGCAGTGGGATCAGACCCGCCGGGCATTGGCCGCCAAGGACCGCGGCGAGCTGGGTCAGCTCGCGTTGGCCGTGGCCCATGCGGCCGAGGCCGGCGACGCCTTTGCGCTGTCTTTGCTGAACCAGGCGGGTGACGAGCTGGCGCGTCTGGCCCTGCTGCTGATACGCCGCCATGGCGCGAGACGCATCGCGCTGGCCGGCCGCGTGTTTGATCTGCATGGCGCCGTGCTGTCGCGTCTGGCCGCTGCGCTGCCGGCCGAAGCGAGTGTCTTCCGCAGCGCGCTGGACGTGGCGCCCGCAGCAGCCCGGGCCGCTGCCGCTTCAGTGCGTCTGCCGGTCTGAGTCCGGCGGGGCGTCCGAGCTGGGTTCGGGCGCTTCCGACGCCACACGGTAGCTCTCGCTGGCCCAGGCCCCGAGGTCCAGCGTGCGGCAGCGCTGGCTGCAGAACGGCCGCCAGCGGTTGTCCGGGTGGAACAGCGACGGCCCCTTGCAGGCCGGGCAGGTCACGGTGCGGGCGCTGCGGGGGGAGTCGCTCGTCACAAAGGCCACGCAGGTCTTTGCCAACGCTGCCGGTCAGGCGCACAAGGCGAGTTCGAAGGCGGCGTCCACGTTCGCGTTCTTCAGCCGTCCGTCGGCCTCCGGCCGCATGAAGCGGATCGACACGAGCAGCCGGTGGCCACTGATTTCGGGCACCAGGCCGGTGTCGTCGTTCAGCCGCACGCGCAGCAGCTGGAAGCTCTTGCCCTGGGTCAGGTTCTGCTGGTAGTGCCCACCGGGCGCGGCCATGCGCTGCCAATGGCCGCTGTCGCGCAGCAGGCCCATCAGGGCCGCCAGCGCCTGGGCCAGTGGGGTCAGGGTGGAGAGCCAGCCGTGCAGGTCGGCACGACGGCGTTCGGCCGGGTGCAACTGCCAGGCGTGGTAGGCCGGCAGGTCGAAAGCGCAGGTGCCGCCGGGGATGTTGATCCGGCTGCGGATGCTCATCAGCCAATCGTTGCTGGCCAGCGCCTGACCGGCCTTGCCCGGCATGGCGTTGAGGGCCGCAAAGGCGGTGTCGATGCGTGCCGTCACCGCGTCGAGCGCGGACTCGTCAATGCCCGGATGGCCGCGATAGGCCTGGAGGTGGGCCCGGTGTCGCTCAAGTTCCTTCAGCACGTCGCTCTTCAGGTCGGCGCGCGACGCCACGTCCATCACCTCGAAGATCGTCGCGATCGCGAAGTGGTGGTCCATCGCATCGTCGCGCGCGGCGAGCAGTGCCAGGCGACCGAACAGGTGTTCGAGCCTCAGCATCGTGCGAATGCCTTCGTTGAACGGGTACTCGTACAGGGCCAAGGCGGGCAGACGATGCTTCGGTGGGAGGAATGGGACTCAAGGACCCGAAGTCATTGTTTCACAGGCACCGGCGGGTCCCGGGCTCAACCGTCGGCTCGACCCACGGCGCAAAGGGCCTGCCACAGGGCGGTCGCCTCGCTTCCAAGGGCATCCAGGTCCAGCCCCTCGTTGTGCAAAGTCGCATCGGCAATCGCCCGCCGCTCGCGGCGACTGGCCTGTTGTGCGACCACGCGTTCGGCGGCGGCGCGGTCCCAACCCGGACGTCGCATCACGCGTTCGATCTGGGTTGCCTCGGCACAGTCCACAACGACGACGCGCTGGACCCGCTCGCGCCAGCCGCCGGCCGCCGACGCCGGCCGGCGCAGCGACTCGGCCAGCAAGGGAACGTCAAAAACAACGGTGGCATCCGGCCCGGCGGCGTCCGCCTGCTGCCGTGCCTGCTGGCCGATCAACGGGTGCAGGACCGATTCGAGCACTGCCTTCGCGTTGGGGTCTGCAAAGACACGGGCGCGCATCGCGGCGCGGTCCAGTGCGCCGTGGGCGTCGGCCACTTCGGGGCCGAAGCGGTCGATCAGCGCCGGCATCGCCAAGCCGCCGGCCGCCGTGAGGCCGTGCGCGATGGCATCGGTGTCGACGAGTACGGCGCCAAGTTCGACCCAGACCGCGGCGACGGTGCTCTTGCCCGAGCCGATGCCACCGGTCAGGCCGATGCGATGGATCGCCATCGAGGGGCGGTGTCGACTTGAGCTCAGGGCTGGAGCAGGATCTCGCCCAGCGTGGAGCCGAAACCCGCCAGTGCCGGCCCGGCGAGCATCGCGACCAGACCGCCGAGCGCCAGGTAGGGGCCAAAGGCCATGCGGTGCTGGCTGCCCTGGCCCTTGAACATCATCGCCGCGATGCCGATGACCGCGCCGAGCCCTGCGGCCAGCAGCAGCAAGCCCGGCAGTGCCTGCCAGCCGAGCAGTGCGCCCAGGCCGCAAAGCATCTTCATGTCGCCTTCAGCCATGGCGTTCTTTTTGCGGAACAGCACCGCCCACAGAAAGCCCAACGCCCAGAGCACCCCGTAGCCCAGCAATGCGCCAGCCAGCGCATCGACCGGAGTCGTGCCGCTCCAGCCCGTCAGGGCCGCGACGCCGCCCAGGCCGATGAGCGCGATCGTCAGCTTCTCGGGCAGCAGCGTGGTATCGAGATCGATGCCACCCATCGCGATCAACAGCGCGGCGGCGACGCAAAACACCACGGTCAGTGCGCCGGGGCCGTGCACCACCGCCAGCGCCGCGAACATCGCTCCGGTGAGCAGTTCAACCAGCGGGTAGCGCACGGAGATCGGGGTCTTGCACGCCGAGCACTTGCCACGCAGCACCAGCCACGACACCACGGGGATGTTCTCGTACCAGCGGATTCGGTGGCCGCAGGCCGGGCAGCGCGAGGCCGGGCGCAGCAGCGACAACGTGCCGAGCTGCTCGACGGTGTGCTCGATCGCCTGCGCCGCGGGGCCGAAGACCTTGGGCGGTGCGGACTTTGCACTGCCCGTCAAGGCCAGCCAGCTGCGGGGATCGCGCAGCGCGTAGTCGCCGACATCGAAGGCCCACCAGTCGCGCATTTCCATCGCCGGAAGGCGGTGGATCACGACGTTGAGAAAGCTGCCGATCAGCAGCCCCAGCAGCCCCAGCAGCCAGGGCGACAGCCAGAGATCGGCGCCTTGCGCCAACATGCCGGGCACCGCCTCAGACCACCGAACCGAGCTTGAAGATCGGCAGGTACATCGACACCACGATGCCGCCGATCAACGTACCCAGGATGACGATGATGAACGGCTCCATCAGGCTCGACAGGCCCTTGACCATCTCGTCGACCTCGTCCTCGTAGAACTCCGCCGCCTTGCCCAGCATGTGGTCCAGCGAGCCGGACTCCTCGCCGATCGCGGCCATCTGCAGCACCATGTTCGGGAACACGCCGGTGGCGGTCATCGAGGTCGTCAATGCGGCGCCGGTGGAGACGTCGCGCTGGATCTGCTCGGTTGCCTGCTGGTAGACCGCATTGCCCGACGCGCCGCCCACCGAGTCGAGCGCCTCGACCAGTGGCACGCCAGCGGCGAACATCGTCGACAACGTCCGAGTCCAGCGGGCGATCGTGCTCTTCAGGATCAGGTCTCCGAAGACCGGGATGCGCAGCAGCAGCCGGTCCATCATCATCTGCATCTTCTCGTTGCGCTTCCAGGCCTGGAAGAAGAAGTACAGGCCCAGGACCGGCCCGCCGAGCACGAGGTACCAGTAGCTGGTGAAGAACTCGCTGATCGCGATCACCAGCAGCGTCGGCGCCGGCAGGTCGGCACCGAACGACGCGAAGACGGTCTTGAAGGCCGGGATCACGAACAGCATGATCACCGTCAGCACGATGAACGCCACCACGATCACCGCGATCGGGTACATCAACGCGGACTTGATCTTCTGCTTGATCGCGATCGTCTTTTCCTGATAGATCGCCAGCCGGTCGAGCAACTGCTCCAGGATGCCTCCCGCCTCGCCGGCCTCGACGAGGTTGCAGTACAGCGGATCGAAGTGGTTCGGGTGCTTGCGGAACGCCGCCGACAGGCTGGTCCCGGTTTCGACATCGGTGCGGATGTCGGTCAGCAGCTTGGTCAGACGCGGGTTGGTTGCGCCGCGGGCCACGATGTCGAAAGCCTGCAGCAGAGGTACCCCCGCCTTCATCATCGTCGCCAGCTGGCGGGTGAAGATCGCGATGTCCTTCTGCTTGATCGGCTTGCCGGCGCTGCCGCGGCGCTTGCGCACCTTGGTCACCATCACGCCCTGACGCCGCAAGGTCGCGTTGACCGCGGCCTCGCCACCCGCGCGCATCTCGCCGCGCACGACCTTGCCGTTCTTGTCGCGACCTTCCCACTCGAAGATCAGGTCCTTGGGGCCCTTGGTCGCCAATGCTGCTGTTGCCATGCCGCGTTATCGGACCGAGGCCCGCCAATTGAAGAGTCGGGGGTGCAGGAAGTGCGTCACAGGCCGTATCACTCGTTGGTGACGGTGATCACTTCTTCGAGCGAGGTCGCACCAAGTCGGACCTTGACCAGTCCCGACTGGCGCAGATCGCGAACGCCTTCGGCCTCGGCCTGCTTGGCGATGTCGAGTGCCGTGCCTTCGGTGAGGATGATGCGCTGGATGGCCTCGGTGATCGGCATCACCTGGTAGATGCCGACCCGGCCACGGTAACCGTTGTTGCACGCCGAGCAGCCGACAGCGCGGTAGGGCTTCCAGTTGCCGTCCAGTTCCTCGGGCTTGAAACCTGCCTTGAGCAGCGATTCGCGGGGGTAGTCGGCCGGCTTCTTGCAGTTTTCGCAAAGCTTGCGGGCCAGGCGCTGGGCTGTGATCAACAGCACGCTGGAGGCAATGTTGAACGGCGCGACGCCCATGTTCAGCAGCCGCGTCAGTGTCGTCGGCGCGTCGTTGGTGTGCAGCGTGCTCATCACCATGTGACCGGTCTGCGCGGCCTTGATCGCGATGTCGGCGGTTTCGAGGTCGCGGATCTCGCCGACCATGATGATGTCGGGATCCTGCCGCAGGAAGCTCTTCAGCGCGGCGGCGAAGGTCAGCCCGGCCTTGTCGTTGACGTTGACCTGGTTGATGCCGGGCAGGTTGATTTCGGCCGGGTCCTCGACGGTGGCGATGTTGACGCCGGGCTGATTCAAGATGTTCAGGCAGGTGTACAGCGACACCGTCTTGCCGCTGCCGGTGGGCCCCGTGACGAGGATCATGCCGTAGGGGCGTTGGATCGCCAGCAGCAGGCGATCCTTTTCGATCTTTTCGTAGCCCAGGGCCTCGATGCCCAGCTTGGCGCTGGACGGATCCAGGATCCGGATCACGACCTTCTCGCCAAACAGCGTCGGCAGCGTCGAGACGCGGAAGTCAATGGCCCGGGTGCCGAACTTCAGCTTCATCCGGCCGTCCTGGGGCACCCGCTTCTCGGCGATGTCCATGCGGCTGATGACCTTGATGCGGCTCGCCAGCTTGTCCTTGATCGCCACGGGGGGCTGGGTGATCTCGCGCAGTTCGCCGTCGACCCGGAAGCGCACCCGGTATGTGTATTCGTAAGGCTCGAAGTGAAGGTCGGACGCACGCAGGTTGATGGCGTCGACCAGCATCTTCTGCAGAAAGCGGACGACCGGGGCGTCCTCGACCTCGGCCACGACGTCGGCGGCCTCGGCGGTTGCAGTCTCCTCGTCGGTGACGTCGAAGTCGAAGTCCGCACTGGCCAGGGACTCGAGCACCTCGTTGGCGCTGGCACCTGCGGCCTCAAGTTGCTTGGCGAGCTTGTCGTGCTCGACGATCACCCACTCGGGCGACAACTGGGTCGCGAACTTGATCCGCTCGGCGGCTTCCTGGTTGGTGGGGTCGGAGGCCCCGATGAACAGGCGGTTGCCGCGCTTGCCCAGCACCAGCAGGTGGTACTGGGCGGCGATCTTCGCGTCGATCAGGTTCTTTGGCAGGCGCGTGTGATCGACCGCGTCGAGATCGATCAGTGGCAACGCCAAGGCTTGCGCCAGGGTGTGGGCGAGATCGTCGCTCTTCAGCGCGCCGGCGCCGATCACCGTGGAGACGAAGTTGCCTTTGTCGTTGCCCTTGGCCTGCTTGGCGAAGTCTTCGGCCGCCTTCTGGCTGAGCTTGCCGGCGCTCACGAGCACCTTGGCCACACCGGTCAAAGATGAGGGTGGCGGCTCAACCACAGTGTCGGTGGCCATGGGCGTGTGGGTAAGCGCCTATGGGGCGCCGAAGGTGAAAACCCCGGGATGATCGCCGATCCTGCCGTCGCTTGTAAACGCGGGGAGACGCAGGGGACCGCCGAGAGGGCGTCACCACACAAAGGATCCTGGTCGGGGTGAGAGGATTCGAACCTCCGGCCTCTACGTCCCGAACGTAGCGCTCTACCAGGCTAAGCTACACCCCGAAGGAGCCGCGCTGAAGGATTCGAGGCTTTCGAATCCAGGGCTCAAGACAGCCCGGACAGCAACGGCAAGCGGTTGAAACAAGCGTTCGTCAGGACGAACGATGGACCGACCGAACGCATAAGTCTAGCAGAGCTTCCCTTGCCCGCGATGCTGGCAGTGCAGCCAGCGCGCTGTGGGCCTGCTCGGCCTGCCGCTGTGCAGCAGCCCGTGTCGCGGCCAGTGCGCCCGTTCGCCGCACGAGCGATATCACTTCAGGCAACCGCGCGACCTCGCCTTGTTCGATCGCCTGGCGCAGCATCTCGCGGTCGTCAGGGCCGGACTCGGACATGGCGAGCAACAACGGAAGGGTCGCCTTGCCCTCGCGGAGGTCGTCGCCGATGTTCTTTCCCAGCTGTTCGGCATTGCCTTCATAGTCCAGCAAGTCATCGACAAGCTGGAAGGCGGTCCCCAGGCTGCGGCCGTACTCAGCAGAGGCCTCTTCAAGGGCGTTGTCCGCCTGGCCCAGCACCGCTCCGAGCCTGGCGCTGGCCTCGAACAACTTGGCGGTCTTGAAGCGGATCACGCGCAGATAGTCCTCGACCGTGAGGTCGGGGTTGTGCATGTTCATCAGCTGAAGCACCTCGCCTTCGGCAATGACGTTGGTCGCGTCGGCCAGCACGTCCAGGACGCGCATGCGGTTGACCGACACCATCATCTGAAAGGCGCGCGAATAGAGGAAGTCGCCGACCAGCACGCTGGCGGCGTTGCCGAACAACGCGTTGGCGGTGGCCCGTCCCCGGCGCAGCGAGGACTCGTCGACGACATCGTCGTGCAGCAGGGTCGCCGTGTGGATGAACTCCACCGTCGCGGCGAGTTCATGGCGCTCGGGCCCCTCGAAGCCGAAGGCCTCAGCGAACAACAGCACCAAACGTGGCCGGATCCGCTTGCCACCCGCGCCGACGATGTAATGCGCGATCTGGTCGATCAGCGGGACGCTTGAGGACAATCGCCTCCGGATGACGGCATCGACCTCACGCATCTCTGCCTCGATCGGGTCGGGCGCGAGGTTGGGGGTGGTGGAGGCGGCGAGCACGTGAGGCGGTTTGGACGTCGGCGTGATTGTAGAGAGGGGGTCGTGCGCCCGGAACTCGGCCGTCCGGCAAACGGCTTCGGCAGTCGCGACTGTTGCTCGCGTGTGCATATGCACGCCCACTTAAGCGAGGCATGGCATAATCGAAGGCTTTTCGTTTTGCGGAGCGTTGCCGGTCACTGCCGGACATGAGACGCCGGGCGGAAAGGTTTCTTTCCCTAGACAAGGATCCCCAACATGTACGCGGTCATAAAAACCGGCGGCAAGCAATACAAGGTTGCCGTTGGCGAAAAGATCAAGGTAGAACAGATTGCTGCGGACGTGGGCCAGGACATCGTGATCGACCAAGTGCTCGCCGTCGGAAGCGGCGCTGAGCTCAAGGTCGGCACACCCTGGGTCGCGGGTGCAAGCGTTGCCGCCACGGTCGTGGCGCATGGCAAGCACGACAAGGTGCGCATCTTCAAGATGCGCCGCCGCAAGCACTATCAGAAGCACGGCGGACACCGCCAGCAGTACACGGAGCTGGTCATCGGCGCCGTGAACGCAGGCTGACGCAACCCGGAGCAACCACACCATGGCACAGAAAAAAGGCGGCGGCTCAACCCGCAATGGCCGCGACTCCAAGCCCAAGATGCTGGGCGTCAAGGTTTTCGGCGGCCAGGCCATCAACGCCGGCTCGATCATCGTCCGGCAGCGCGGCACCAAGTTCCATGCCGGGCGCAACGTCGGCATTGGCAAGGACCACACGCTGTTCGCACTCGTCGACGGCGCGGTGAGCTTCGAGATCAAGGGTGCGCTGAACCGTCAGACGGTCAGCGTGACCCCTGCCGCAGCACCGGTCTGATCGACCCCCGCGCTCTGCGCGAGCGAAGCCCCGGCCCGCCGGGGCTTCGTTGTTTCCGGGCCGGCGCACGCCGCGGCCACTACCATCCCTGAACCATGAAATTCGTAGACGAAGCGACGATCGACATCGCCGCCGGCCACGGTGGGGCCGGCTGCGTGAGCTTCCGGCGCGAGAAGTTCATCCCCTTCGGCGGGCCCAATGGCGGTGATGGCGGCCGGGGCGGGAGTGTCTGGGCGGTTGCGGACCGCAACATCAATACGCTGATCGACTATCGCTACGCGCGGCGCCACGACGCCAGGAACGGCGAACCCGGCCGCGGCTCGGACCAGTTCGGCGCCGCCGGACCGGACATCGAGTTGCGCATGCCGGTGGGCACCATCATCCGCAATGCCGAGACCGACGAGACGATGGTCGAGTTGCTTGAGCACGGCCAGAAGACCTTGCTGGCCAAAGGTGGCGACGGCGGCTTTGGCAATCTGCACTTCAAGACCAGCACCAACCGCAGTCCGCGCCAGAAGACGCCCGGCTGGCCGGGCGAAGCGTTCAAGCTACAGCTCGAACTCCGCGTGCTGGCCGACGTCGGGCTGCTGGGCATGCCCAACGCCGGCAAGAGCACCTTCATCGCGGCGATCTCGAATGCGCGGCCAAAGATCGCCGACTATCCGTTCACGACCCTGCACCCGAACCTGGGTGTCGTGCGCATCGGGCCCGAGCGCAGTTTTGTCGTGGCCGACATCCCCGGCCTCATCGAAGGCGCCAGCGAAGGCGCAGGCCTGGGCCACCAGTTCCTTCGGCATCTGCAGCGGACCCGCCTGCTGCTGCACATCGTGGACGCAGCGCCCTTCGACGAAGGTGTCGATCCGGTCGTGCAGGCGCGTGCCATCGTCGCCGAATTGAAGAAGTACGACCCTGCCCTGCACGCCAAGCCGCGCTGGCTGGTCTTCAACAAACTCGACATGGTGCCGGTCGATGAACGCGAGAAGCGCGTCAAGGACTATGTGCGCCGCCTGCGCTGGAAGGGCCCGGTGTTCGCAATCTCTGCGCTCGCCCGCGAAGGCATGAAGCCGCTGCTGGACGCGATCTACGAACACGTGGCCCAGTTCCAGCGCGAGCCCCCACCGCCGGATCAACGTTTCGAGGCCATGGATGTCTGAACCCGCGCCACCTGGCCCTCTGGTGGCGGCGCGTCGCGTCGTCGTGAAGGTCGGCTCGAGCCTGGTCACCAACGAAGGGCGAGGCGTCGATGCAGCGGCGATCGGAAACTGGGCCCGCCAACTGGCGGCATTGGCCAAGCAGGGCCGTGAGCTGGTGATGGTCTCCAGCGGCGCGATCGCCGAGGGCATGAAGCGGCTGGGCTGGAGCGAGCGTCCCAAGGAGCTTCACGAGCTGCAGGCTGCCGCCGCGGTGGGCCAGATGGGCCTGGTGCAGATGTACGAGAGCTGCCTGTCGGCCCATGGTGTGGCCAGCGCACAGGTGTTGCTGACGCACGCCGACCTCGCCGACCGTGAGCGCTATCTCAATGCCCGATCAACGCTGCTCACCCTGCTGTCGCTGGGCGTGCTGCCGGTGATCAATGAAAACGACACCGTCGTCAACGATGAGATCAAGTTCGGCGACAACGACACGCTGGGGGCGCTGGTGGCGAACCTGGTCGATGCCGATGCCTATGTCATCCTGACCGACCAGCGGGGTCTGTACACCGCAGACCCGCGGCGTGAGGCCGGGGCGCGTTTTGTCGACGAAGCCGCTGCCGGCGATCCGGCTCTGGAGGCGATGGCCGGCGGCGCCGCGTCGGCCCTGTCGCGCGGGGGCATGCTGACCAAGATCCTTGCGGCC
>Ga0068876_10001181_pt1 | contig 20644 bp, 19 predicted proteins | sample NOAtaG_6_FD_66442 | JGI IMG/M metagenome (GOLD analysis project Ga0068876, IMG submission 66442) | Freshwater lake microbial communities from Lake Erie, under a cyanobacterial bloom - NOAA_Erie_Diel5S_2200h metaG | ecosystem: Environmental > Aquatic > Freshwater > Lake | place: USA: Ohio, Lake...
TTCGTGAAGGTGAGCTACCGGGGGCTGGAGAAGAACGCCAACCGGCTGTTCGTGACGTGCGCCCTGGCGAACTTGTACGTCGTACGCGGCCACTTGCTGGCGCGCGCACAGGCGTAGTCCCCCCGAAATGGGCCTTCGGGGTGCCGCGAGGTGGCCCGAAGGGGAAGAAAAGACAGCAGGGGACAGCGCAATCGCGCAGAAATCTGCACCGGGTCGACTATGTCGAACTTTGCGCACGGTTGATCAGACGTTCCCTAGCAGGCAACCCGCGCGCCCCTTGGCACCCGCCCGGCTCACCTTAAGCCCCTGCGGCTTCCGCACTGGCAAGCCCTCGACCACCTCGCGCGCCGCGCCCCGCGCGCACCCTGGCGTTGCAAGACGGGCGCACCGCCACCGGGAGACCCCGCTCGCGCGCACCGCGGCAGCCGCTGACGCCGCAGTTACCGATGCTCCCCTGGACAGCGGGTTGCCGGCCGACGGTGCCGTGACTTTGCGTACGGCTCGCGGCAGCCCAGGCTCATGCCTGTGGGCGCAACACCGAAGCCGCGTAATTAAAGACAACGTCGGTAGAACCCAGCAAGGTGAGCTTGCCTTCGGGCCAGTGCTTGAGGGCACGCACGATGCACGCAACGTTGGAAAAACAGTTACCGACGAAACAGTCGGCCGCGAGGGCTGCCAACACGTCGACCACCACCTCCTCGCCGAGTTGTCGCGGCGGGAGCCCCGAGCGCAGATGCAGTCCCTGGTAGCCCTCGGAGCGCAGCGCGGCGCTGGTGACAACGCAATCGCCATAGCGCTCGCGGCAGCGCGCCTCCACGTGGCGATCGTCGGTGAGCAGCAGCAGCCGGATGCCTAGGCGCTGCGCCAGCAGCTTGTCGACCGTGCGTTCGATCGCGCGGTTGACCGCATCCAGATTGCTGTCGCCCTGTTCTGCGCGCTTGTCGGTCCCGCGCAGATGCGCCGCGATGAACGGCGCACCACCGAAGTTCTCCGCGACGAACGCCTCTGCCCGGTCCCGCAGATGCGGACGCGGACGCAGCAAGCAAGGCGCGAGTGCTCCCAGGATGGTGCCGGTATCAGCATGGGCAAGCGGATCGTCCACAGGCAGCAGATGGCGTATCAGGTGAACACCGGTGTGATGCGTACCCACCACCAGCGGCTCGGTGCGCGCCACCAGGTCTGCGGCGCTGACTGGACCGGTGGCCTTACGCCGCGTTGCCACATCAAGGAACGGCGAACCTCCACTCCAGATCTCGGGCCAGGCGCACCGCGCAGCAGCGGCTTCCACCTCTTCCGGCGTGGATCCATCGAGCGGCTCGAAGAAGTCGGTCCACGCGTTGTGCGTCGGGTCGGCTGCGTAAAGACTGGTTTCGCCCCAGTGCACGAAAGGTCTACGCCTGTCGACGCGGGCGGCGAGCGCATGCCCCAACACGTGATGCACGTCGGACCAGAAGCCGGCACCCGCAGGGTGGATGAGCATGAACGACCCCGGCGGCGCCTGCGAGGACAACTGGCGCGCTAGTGCGTCGTCGATGCGGTCTCGAACGTCGAACAGGGCATCGGCGTGCGGACGCACCAGCGAGCAAGAGGGGTCGATGTGGAGCGCACGCCGGAACTCGGCGATGCCGCCATCAAGGTCACCCGCCTCCTGCAGCAGCCATGAGAGGCGCGCCGGGTAGCGGGCGTCGCGCACACCATCAGCAAGTTTGCGCAGCAGCCGGATCGCCTCGGGCCTGCGGCCCGTGCTCTGGCAGATCTCGGCAAGCACGGACATGGTATCGGCATCGTCTGGCACCCGCTGCAGACGGGAGCGGCATTCCGCCTCCAGGTCGTCCCAGCGTCCCGCGAACCAGTACTCGGCGGCGAGGCCATTGATATCGGAAACCATGTATCGGCAAGTCCAGACGAACCCAGCGTAGCCACCGGGAGTTTCGCACCTTTTTTCCCGCACGCCGCACACCGTGTCTCGCGTGCACGAAGCGGCCGAGGGCCCACCAGCATCAGTCGCGCGCGGGTGTGCGACCGGATGCCAGCCTACACCGGCGCGGTCAAGCGGAGTGCCCCTCCGGCGCTCGATCATGAAAGTGGCACGAGTGAGCGGGTAAGACTGGGAGGCAAGGCCTTTCTGCCCGGGCGCGGTGAAGGGCCTGGTGCCGGACGACCCGGGCACTGGCACATTCCCTGAATCACCCGGCGCGTGGCCGCCGTGGCGCTGCGCTACCATCCGCGGCTACATCGCGGCCGGATACGCCCAGCGCCGTGGGGACCGTACAACACAAGGGGGAGACCACATGCATTCCAAGGGCAAGGTTGCTGTCATCACCGGCGCGGGTACTGGCATCGGCAAGTCGGTGGCGCTCGCATTCCTGGCCGACGGCTACAGCGTGGCGCTGGCGGGTCGGCGGCGCGAGGCGCTGGAACAGGTGGCGGCGCAGTCGGGCGCAGGCGCCCGGGCGTTGCCCGTGCCCACCGACGTGGCAGATCCGGCTTCGGTGAAGGCGCTGTTCGACACGGTGAAGTCTGCCTTCGGCCGGCTGAACGTGCTGTTCAACAACGCCGGGGTGAACGCGCCCGGCATCGCGCTGGAAGACCTCACCTTCGAGCAGTGGAAGAACGTGGTGGACATCAACCTCACCGGCGCTTTCCTCTGTACCCAGCAGGCCTTCCGGCTGATGAAAGACCAGGACCCGCGCGGCGGACGCATCATCAACAACGGCTCCATCTCGGCCCACGCGCCGCGCCCCAACTCCGCCCCCTACACCTGCACCAAGCACGCCATCACGGGGCTCACCAAGTCCACCTCGCTGGACGGACGCAAGTACGATATCGCCTGCGGCCAGATCGACATCGGCAACGCTGCCACGGAGATGATCGCCCGCGCTGCCAAGGGCGTGCCCCAGGCCAACGGCGAGATTGCCGTGGAGCCGCTCATGGACGTGGACCACGTGGGCCGCGCGGTGCTGCACATGGCCAGCCTGCCGGCCGAGGCCAACGTGCAGTTCATGACCATCATGGCCACGAAGATGCCCTTCGTGGGGCGGGGCTGAGGCCGCCCGCCGCGCCGGAAACACCGGGCGCCCCCGGCGCCCGGCCACATCTCACTTCAACGGCTTGAAGCGGATGCGGTGGGGCTTGGCGCCCTCCTCGCCCAGCCGCCGGCGCTTGTCCGCTTCGTATTCCTGGTAGTTGCCGTCGAAGAACACCCACTGGGAATCGCCTTCGCAGGCGAGGATGTGGGTGGCGATGCGGTCCAGGAACCAGCGGTCGTGGGAGATGCACAGCACGCAGCCCGCAAACTCGAGCAGCGCGTCTTCCAGAGCCCGCAGGGTTTCCACGTCCAGGTCGTTGGAGGGTTCGTCCAGCAGCAGCACGTTGCCGCCCTGTACCAGCGTCTTGGCCAGGTGCAGCCGGCCGCGCTCGCCGCCGGAGAGGTTGCCCACGATCTTCTGCTGGTCGGAGCCCTTGAAGTTGAAGCGGCCGATGTAGGCGCGCGAGGGCATCTCGAACTTGCCCACGGTAAGAATGTCCTGGCCGTTGGACACCGCCTCCCACACGGTCTTGTCGTTGGGCAGCGCGTCGCGCACCTGCTCCACGGCCACCAGCTTCACGGTGTGGCCCACCTTGATCTCGCCCGCGTCGGGCTTCTCCGTGCCCAGGATCATGCGGAACAGCGTGGACTTGCCCGCGCCGTTGGGGCCGATGATGCCCACGATGGCCCCGGGCGGGATCTTGAACGACAGCTTGTCGATGAGCAGCCGGTCGCCGAAGCCCTTGGAGACGTCCTTGAACTCGATCACCTCGTTGCCCAGGCGCTCGCCGGGGGCGATGAAGATCTCCTGGGTCTCGTTGCGCTTCTGGTATTCGTAGGAGGACAGTTCCTCGAAGCGCGCAATGCGCGCCTTGGCCTTGGCCTGACGGCCCTTGGGGTTCTGGCGCACCCACTGCAGCTCCTTCTGGATGGCCTTCTGACGCGCCGACTCGCTGGATTCTTCCTGCTTGAGGCGCTCCTCCTTCTGCTCGAGCCAGGAGCTGTAGTTGCCTTTCCAGGGAATGCCATGGCCGCGGTCGAGTTCCAGGATCCACTCCGCAGCGTTGTCCAGGAAGTAGCGGTCGTGGGTAACGCCCACCACGGTGCCAGGGAACTTGGCCAGGAACTGCTCCAGCCAGTCCACGCTTTCGGCGTCCAGGTGGTTGGTGGGCTCGTCCAGCAGCAGCATGTCGGGCTTGGAGAGCAGCAGCTTGCACAGCGCCACTCGGCGCTTCTCGCCGCCCGACAAGTTGCCGATGGTGGCGTCCCAGGGCGGCAGGCGCAGCGCGTCGGCGGCGATCTCGAGCTGGTGCTCGGTGTTGTCCGCGCCCGCCGTGGCGATGATGGCCTCGTACCTGGCCTGTTCGGCGGCGAGCTTGTCGAAGTCCGCGTCGGGCTCGGCGTAGGCGGCGTATATCTCGTCGAGCTTCTGTTTGGCCTCCATCACCTCGCCCAGGCCAGATTCCACTTCCTGGCGAACGGTCTTGGCGGGGTCAAGCTGGGGCTCCTGGGGCAGGTAGCCGATCTTGAGATTGGGCATGGGCGTGGCCTCGCCCTCGATGTCCTTGTCCAGGCCGGCCATGATCTTGAGCAGCGTGGACTTGCCCGCGCCGTTCAGCCCCAGCACGCCGATCTTGGCACCCGGGAAGAAGGACAGGGAGATGTTCTTGAGGATCTCGCGCTTCGGCGGAACGACCTTGCCGACGCGATTCATGGTGAAGACGTACTGGGCCATGGGAAGCTTTCACTTACGATGCGGGAGGAGCCGCGATTATGGACGATGCCACGGGCGCCATGGCCGCTGTCGTGGCCCCCGCAGCCCTTGAAAACTGGCGCCGCCACTGCCATCTTCCCCGCAAACCCTGGACGCCCCACGCCATGACCGCCGCCTCGCCCGCCGTGCACAGTCTCGATGTCTCCGCCGCCACCTTCGAAGCCGAGGTGCTCGCCGCCTCCCACCACAAACCCGTGCTGGTGGACTTCTGGGCGCCTTGGTGCGGCCCCTGCCGGGTGCTAAAGCCGGTGCTGGAAAAACTGGCGGCCAGCTACGGTGGACGCTTCCGCCTTGCCAAGGTCAACTCCGACGACGAGCCCGAACTCTCCGCGCGCTACGGCGTGCGCGGCATTCCCAACGTCAAGGCCTTCAGCGGCGGCGAGCTGGCGGACGAGTTCACAGGCGCGCTTCCGGAATCGCAGGTGCGCGCCTTTATCGACAGGCTGCTGCCTGGCCCGGGCGAGCTGCGGCGGCGCGAGGCGCGGGCGCAACTGGCCGCGGGCGATGCCACCGCCGCCCTAGCCGGCTTCGAGGAGGCCATTGCCCTCGACCCGCGCAATGGCGCCGCGCAGGTGGACCGGGCTGAGGCTCTGCTGGCGCTGAGCCGCGTGGTGGAAGCCCAGGCGGCCGTGGAAGCGCTGGACCCGCTCACCGCCGCCGACCCGTGCCACGCCGCGCTGCTAGCCCGCATCCGCCTTGCGGTAACTCCCGGCGCCGACGAGGCCACCCTGCGCGCCCGGCTGGCCGCGAACCCAGCCAACACGCAAGTGCTCCAGCAGTTGGCTGGCGTGCTGGTGGCCGCCGGCCGTCACGAAGACGCGCTGGCGCAGTTGCTGGAAGCGGTGCGCACCGCCCGCGGCGAGGCCCGCGACGAAGCCCGGCGTGCCATGGTGCAGGTGTTCGACCTGCTGGGCCGCGACGACGCGCGCGTGGGCGAGTGGCGCCGCCGGCTCGCCTCGGCGCTCAACTAGCCGCGGCTCAGCGCCCTGCGCCGCGCCGGGCGCGCAGCCACTCGATCACGCCGGGCAACAGCGACAGCACGATGATGCCCACGATCACCTTGGAGAGGTTGCCCTTCACCCACGGCAGATTACCGAAGAAGTAGCCCCCGTACACCAGCAACACCACCCACAGGATCGCCCCGCCCACATTGAAGGCGAGAAAGCGCCGGTAGTCCATGGCGCCCACGCCCGCCACGAAAGGCGCGTAGGTGCGCACGATGGGCACGAAGCGCGCGATGACGATGGTCTTGCCACCGTGGCGCTCATAGAACGCCTGGGACAAGGTGAGGTATTTGCGGTTGAAGAACCACGAGTCGGCTATACGGAACACCCGCGGCCCGAGCCACTTGCCTACGGCGTAGTTCACCGAGTCGCCGCTCACCGCCGCCGCCACCAGCAGCACCGCCAGCAGGTGGGCATCCAGCGCCCCCGCGCCCGCCAGCGTGCCGGCCACGAACAGCAGCGAATCGCCGGGCAGGAAGGGCGTCACCACCAGCCCGGTCTCGCAGAAAACGATCAGGAACAGCAGGCCGTAGATCCACCCGCCATAGGCGCGGCTGAATTCGAGCAGATGCTGGTCGAGGTGCAGCACCAGCCCGGCGAGTTGCGCGAGCCACTCCATGGCGCCTGCCCCGCCGCCCAACCGGCGGTCAGACGACCGCCTCTTCCTTCTTGCGCTCGGGCCTCACCAGGTCTTCGCGGGTGACGCCCAGCCACATTACCAGCGGGCTAGCCACCAGCACCGAGGAGTAGATGCCGAACAGGATGCCGATGGTGAGCGCCAGGGCGAAGTAGTGCAGGGTCTCGCCGCCGAAGATGAGGATGGAGGTCACCATGAGCTGGGTGCTGCCGTGGGTGATGATGGTGCGCGACATGGTGCGGGTGATGGCGTTGTTGATCACCTGCGGCGTGGTGGCCTTGCGCATCTTGCGGAAGTTTTCGCGAATGCGGTCGAACACCACCACCGACTCGTTCACCGAATAGCCCAGCACCGCCAGCACCGCCGCCAGCACCGGCAGCGAGAACTCCCACTGGAAGAAGGCGAAAAAGCCCAGGATGATCACCACATCGTGCAGGTTGGCGATGATGGCCGAGAGCCCGAACTTCCATTCGAAGCGCAGCCACAGGTAGAGCACGATGCCCACCGACACCAGCAGCAGCGCCAGGGCGCCGTTTTCCACCAGCTCCTTGCCCACCTGGGAGCCCACGAAGTCAACCCGCCGAAGCTCCACCGCCGGATCGGCAGCCCTGAGCAGGCCGAGTACCTTTTCCGACAGTTGCGCGCCGCTTACGTCCTGCCGCGACGGCAGGCGCACGAGCGCCGTGTCGGCGGCGCCGAAGTTCTGCACCGACGCATCGGAGTAGCCGCTCTTCTCCAGCACGCCGCGCACCTTGTCCAGGTCCACGGCGTGACCGTACTGCACCTCCATGACCGTGCCGCCGGTGAACTCCACGCCCAGGTGCAGGCCCTTAGTGGCGAGGAAAAACACCGCCAGCAGGAAGGTGATCAACGAAATCACGTTGAACACCAGCGCATGGCGCATGAAGTCGATGTCTTTGCGGATGCGGAAAAATTCCATGGCTATGCGGTCCCGTGCAGCCCGTGGGTGGTCAGGCAGCGCGCGCGGCGGCGCGCTTTTGCCAGTCGGTGTTCCCGATGGGCAGCCGGTCGAGCTTGCGGCGGCTGCCGTACAGCAGATTCACCAAGGCGCGCGACACCAGCACCGCGGAGAACATAGAGGTAAGGATGCCCAGGCAGTGCACCACGGCGAAGCCGCGCACTGGGCCAGAGCCGAACATGAACAGGAAGACACCGGCGATAAGCGTGGTGATGTTCGAGTCGACGATGGTGCCGAAGGCGCGCTCGAATCCAGCGGAGATGGCTGCCTGGGGCGTGGCGCCGTTACGCAGCTCCTCGCGAATGCGCTCGTTGATGAGCACGTTGGCGTCGATGGCCATGCCCAGGGTAAGGGCCACCGCCGCGATGCCAGGCAGCGTGAGGGTGGCCTGGAGCATGGAAAGCAGCGACACCAGCAGCACCAGGTTGGTGGCCAGCGCCAGCACCGAGATCACCCCAAACACGGAGTAGTAAAGAACCATGAACACCGCGATGGCACCGAAACCGATGAGGGTGGACTTCCAGCCCTTCTCGATGTTTTCGCGGCCCAGGCTGGGGCCCACGGTGCGCTCTTCCACGATGTCCATGGGAGCGGCCAGCGCGCCCGCGCGCAGCAGCAGCGCCAGGTCGTTGGCTTCCTTGGGGTTCATGCGCCCGGTGATCTGGAAACTGGCCCCTAGCTCCGACTGGATTACCGGCGCGGTGATCACCTCGGGCTTGCCGCGCTCGATGAGAAGCACCGCCATGCGCCGCTTGACCGCATCGCGGGTGGCATCGCGCATCAGGCGTGCGCCCTGGCCGTCCAGCGACACCCGCACCATGGGTTCGCCCGACTGCGGATCGAAGCTGGGCGCGGCGTCGGTGAGCCGCTCGCCCGTGAGCACCGGGGTACGGTTGAGCAACAGCACCTCTTCCAGACCGCCGCGCTTGCTCACGTGCAGTTCGGTGCCGAAGGGCACGGCACCAGACTGGGCCTGCTGGATCTTCGCCGGGTCGTAGTCGCGTCCCGAGGAATCGCTGGCATGCGCCTCCACCATGCGCAGCTCCAGGGTGGCGGTGCGGCCGATAATGTCCTTGGCCTTGGCCGTGTCCTGCACGCCAGGCAGCTGCACCACCACGCGATCGGCGCCGGCCTGCTGCACGATGGGCTCGGCCACGCCCAGTTCATTCACGCGGTTGCGCAGCGTGGTGATGTTCTGTTGAAGGGCGAAGTCCTGGATGCGTTTTTGCGCCTCGAGCTTGAGTGTGGCCGAGAGGGTGAACTCACCGGCTGCCCCACCGTCCTTGAGCAAGAGGTCGGGGATTTCCTTCTCGATGGCCTCGCGGGCACGACCGCGGTTTTCCTCGTCGCGGAAGCGCACCACCACCGACTCGCCCTCGCGCACGATGCCGGCATGGCGCACCTTGCGCTTGTCCTCGCGCAACAGGGTGCGGATATCGGCGGCGTAGCGGTCGGCGGCCTTGGCAACGGCACCCTGCATGTCCACCTGCAGGAGGAAATGCACCCCGCCGCGCAGGTCGAGGCCGAGGTACATGGGTAAGGCGTTGATGCCGCGCATCCATCCCGGCACGTTGGATTGCAGGTTGAGGGCCACCACGTAGTCCTCGCCCAGCTCCCGCTGCAGCAGGTCCTTGGCGTTGAGCTGCACCTCCTCGGTGGCGAATCGCACCTTGACCCCGCTGGGGTCGAGAAACGCGCCGCGCTGCTCAATGCCGGCCTTCACCAGCACCTGCTCCACCCGGCCCATGAGCGCCGCGTCGGCGCTCAGGGTGGCCTTCACCGGCGACACCTGCACCGCCGGGGCTTCGCCAAACAGGTTGGGCACCGCATAGAGCAGCCCGATGGCCACGGCCAGGCCGACGAATGCGTACTTCCAGAAGGGATAACGGTTCATGCGCTCAGGCGGAGGCCGTGGGGCCCCCGCGCCTCAGTCGGCCTTGCGGAGGGTGCCCTTGGGCAGCACCAGTTGGATGGAGGGACGCTGAACGCGCACTTCCACGTTGGGGGCCACTTCAAGCGCGACGTAGTTCTCGTCCACCTTGGTGACCTTGCCCAGCATGCCTCCGCCGGCCACCACCTCGTCGCCCTTGGCCAGGGCGGCCACCATGGCGCGGTGCTCCTTGGCCTTCTTGGCCTGGGGACGAATCATCAGGAAGTACAACACCACGAACATCAGCACGATGGGCAGCAAGCCGATGAGGTCCATTCCCGGCGCCTGCTGCCCGCCCGCCGTTTGCGCCCAAGCCTGTGAAACCAGCACGTTGCACTCCTGTGAAAGCCCAGGACGGCGCTCGAAACCCGCCCTGAAAAAGGCGCGCATTCTAGCACGCACCCCCGCGGGAAACCCCGATTTCAACCCTGCTGGCGAGAGTGGAATCGCGCCGTGAACTCCGCTAGGCGCCCCGCGGCGATAGCGGCGCGCAGGCCGGCCATGAGCTCGTGGTACCAGTGCAGGTTGTGGATGGTGTTCAGGCGGCTGCCGAGGATTTCGTTGACCCGCAGCAGGTGGTGCAGATAGGCCAGGGTGAAGTGGCGGCAGGTGTGGCAGGCGCACTCGGGGTCGGGCGGATCGAGCCGGTCGCGGAACTGGCTGTTCTTGAGCCGCAGCACGCCGTTGCGGGTGAACAGCCAGCCGTTGCGGGCGTTGCGGGTGGGCAGCACGCAGTCAAACAGGTCCACGCCCGCGTTGACCGCCTCCACCAGGTCGGCGGGCGTGCCCACCCCCATGAGGTAGCGCGGCCGGTCCCGGGGCAGGCGCGGCGCGGTGTGGGCCAGGATGCGGCGCATGTCCTCCTTGGGCTCGCCCACCGACAGCCCGCCGATGGCGTAGCCCTCGAATCCGATCTCCAGCAGCCCCGCCAGCGACTGCTCGCGCAGGCCCTCGTACATGCCGCCCTGGACGATGCCGAACAGCGCATTGCGGCCGCTGGCGAAGGCCTCGCGGCTGCGCCGCGCCCAGCGCAGCGACAGGCGCATGGACTGCTCGGCCGCCTGCTCGCTGGCAGGCCAGGGCGTGCACTCGTCGAACACCATGGCCACGTCCGAGTCCAGCACCCGCTGGATCTCCATGGACTTCTCCGGCGTAAGCAGCATGCGCTCGCCATTCACCGGCGAGCGGAAGGTCACCCCTTCTTCCGTGAGCTTACGCAGCGCCCCGAGGCTGAACACCTGGAAGCCGCCGGAATCGGTGAGGATGGGCCCGCTCCAACCCATGAAGCAGTGCAGGCCGCCGTGGCGGCCGATCACCTCCAGCCCCGGGCGCAGCCACAGGTGAAAGGTGTTGGACAGCACGATCTGCGCGCCCAGCGCCCGCAGGTCGGCCGGATCGAGGGACTTCACCGCCCCATAGGTGCCCACGGGCATGAAGGCGGGCGTTTCCACCGCGCCGTGGGCCAGCTCGATCCGGCCGTGCCGCGCCGCGCCGTCCGTGGCAAGCAGGGTGAAGTTCACCGCCGCCTCACGAGGGCGCGCGCTCGATCAGCATGCAGTCGCCATAGCTGAAGAACCGGTAGCGCTCTTGCACCGCGTGCCGGTAGGCGTCCATGAGCACGCCGTGGCCGCCGAAAGCGCTCACCAGCATCAGCAGCGTGGAGCGCGGCAGGTGGAAGTTGGTGAACAGGCGGTCCACCACCTGGAAGCGGTAGCCCGGCACCACGAACAGGTTGGTCTCGCCGCTGCCGGCCTGCAGCTGGCCATCGGCCGCCGCGGCGCCCTCCAGGGCCCGCAGGCTGGTGGTGCCCACCGCCATCACCCGCCCGCCAGCATCCCGGCAGCGCTGCACCGCCTGCACGAGCCCGGGCGGAATTTCGTACCACTCGCTGTGCATGCGATGCTGGCTCACCACCTCGGCGCGCACCGGCTGGAAGGTGCCCGCGCCCACGTGCAGGGTCAGGAAGGCCGTGGCGGCGCCTGCCTCGCGGATGCGCTCGAACATGGGTTCGGAAAAGTGCAGGCCCGCCGTAGGCGCCGCCACCGAACCGGGCCGGTCGGCATACACCGTCTGGTAGCGCGTTTCGTCCGAATCGCCCGCGGCGCGTTCGATGTAGGGCGGCAGCGGCACCTCGCCGTGGCGTTCAAGCACCTTGAGCACATGCTCGCCTTCGGGAAAGCGCAGCCGGAAGAACTCGCCCTCCCTGCCCAGCACCTCCACCACCAGGCCGCCGGCCAGGTCGAGGAAGGAACCGGCCTTGGGCGTCTTGCTGGCCCGCACCTGAGCAAGCGCCTCGCGGGCGTCCAGCACCCGCTCCACCAGCACCTCCACCTGCCCGCCGCTGCGCTTGCGGCCCCGCAGGCGCGCCCGGATCACGCGCGTGTCGTTGAACACCAGCAGATCGCCCCCGCGCAGCAGGGTGGGCAGGTCGCGAAACCACCCGTCGCGCACCGTCCGCGCCGCGCCGTCCACGTGCATCATGCGGCTCGCCCCCCGCTCGGCCAGCGGGTGCTGGGCAATCAGTTCCTCGGGCAGCGCGTAATCGAAATCGTCGAGTTTCATGGGCGGCGGATTATGGCCGAGCCGCGCGCGAAACGCAGCGCTTCCCGTACCGCCGCCGCCTCGTGGATAATCGCGCCTTGCCTCGGGCCGGGGTGGCGGAACGGTAGACGCAGCGGACTCAAAATCCGCCGGGGGCAACCCCGTGAGGGTTCGAATCCCTCTCCCGGCACCACTGCTGTTCAAGCCTCCTTGGCCACGGCCCTGCCAGCGCGACCAGGGCGCGGCCCCACCTGCCCAGGCCCAGCCCTGCACCCCGTCGTTCAGTCTCGGATCACCAGCGAGACCGTGAAATCGCCCCGGGCCACGTTGAGCGCCAGGGGGCGTTCGGCGCCGCGCAGGGCGGCGGCCAGTTCCTGCACGGAGGACACGCGGCGGCGGTTGACGCCCACGATCACATCGCCGGGGCGCAGGCCGTGCTTCCAGGCGGGGCTGCCGGCGTCCACCTCCACCACCGCCACGCCTTCGGCGCGGCCGTCTCGCACCAGGTTGCCCACGCGGGCGCCCGACAGGTCGGCGACGCTCTGGCGGCTGGCGGCCTGCCCGGCGCGCGGGCTTTCGATGGTCACCTTCACGGCGAGGGGTTTGCCGTCGCGCAGCAGGCGCAGCTCGGCGCTGTCGCCCACCGGCACGAGGCCAAGCTGGTTTCGCAGATCGCCCGAGCCCTTCACGCCGCGGCCATTGACGGCGGTGATGACATCGCCGCGCTTCAGGCCGGCGCGCTCGGCGGGGGCGTCGCGCGCCACATCCACCAGCACGGCGCCTTCATTGGCGGCCACGCCCAGGGCGCGGGCGATGTCGGGCGTCACATCCTGGGCGGTGGCGCCGAAGCGCCCGCGGCGCACTTCGCCAAAGCGCGCCAATTGCGCCACCACCGAGCGCGCCATGTTGCTGGGCACGGCGAAGCCGATGCCCACGTTGCCGCCCGCAGGACCGATGATGGCGGTGTTGATGCCCACCAGCTCGCCACGCAGGCTCACCAGCGCGCCGCCGGAATTGCCGGGGTTGATGGAGGCGTCGGTCTGGATGAAGTCTTCGTAGCCATCGGTGTTGATGCCGAAGCGGCCCAGGGCGCTGACGATGCCGGAGGTGACGGTCTGGCCGATGCCGAAGGGGTTGCCGATGGCCAGCACGAAATCGCCCACGTTGAGAGCATCGGAATCGCCGAACTTCAGCGCCGTAAGGTTGCTGGGCTCGATCTGCAGCAGCGCGATGTCGGTGCCCGCATCCGAGCCCACCAGCCGCGCCTGGAACTGGCGCCGGTCCTTCAGGGTGACCACCACTTCACGGGCGTTCTTGATGACGTGGTGGTTGGTGATGACGTAGCCCTTCTGCGCATCGACGATCACGCCGGATCCGGCGCTTACCTGCGGCCGGCCGCCCTCGGGAATGCCGAAGAAGCGGCGGAAGAAGGGATCGCGCAGCATGGGGTTGCTGTCCTCCGGCCCGCCGGCCAGCACCGCGATGTTCACCACCCCAGGCGTGACCTGCTGCAACAGCGGCGCGAGAGTGGGCAGGGGCTGGCCGTTGGCGTCCAGGGGTGGCACACCGGCGGCGGCGCGGCCAGCCCCGGACAGCAACACGGCAAACAGCAGGCAGAAGCTAAGGGCGCGGCGCGGAAGCAAAGGCATGGCGGTGGTCTCGTGATCAGGAACAAAGGGCGGGCGGGCCGTGGCGAGCGGCGGTGCAACGGGCGCTATGCGACAGGAACATCAAACCAGCAGCGTGGGCCACGGGCAGTAGCCCAGCAGGGGCTCGGGCTCCAGCAGCACCAGGGTGCCCGCCGCCAGCGACCGGGCGGTAGGCGTGGGACGGGCGCGCAGCCACCCTTGCAGGGTGGCCACCGCATCGGCGTCCGGCGCGGCCTCCAGGCTGCGCCCCTGCCAGTCCACCGCCCGGCCGGCGAAGCTTTCCGGTAGCGACGGGTCGCGCCCGAAGCGCGAGCGGCCGTAGTCCTCGCGAAACTTCTTGTGGGGCGGGAACGGTGCCTCAGGGTGCGCGGCGAAGAATTGCCACACCTCGAAGCCCTCGAAGCCGCGCGTACCGGACATGAAGTGCTCGGCTGCATCGCCCGCCAGCGCCACGGCCAGCAGCCGGCGGGCGTACACCAGACCCCAGGCGGGGCTGAGCCGGAAGAAATCCTCCCGGCTGCGGCGCACCAGGCCAGCCAGACGCCCCAGGTCCTGCCGGGTGAGGGCAAGCGCGCAGCGGCCGGCCCGGGCGCTCATCAGGCCAGCGCGGCGGCCCTACCCGCCCCCTGGGGTGCGTGCTCGAAGAAGGCGCGCACCGCATCGGCAAAGGCGGCCACGCCGGCGGCATCCACATCCAGGTGGGTCACCAGCCGCACCACGGCGCCGGCGTTGATGCGCATGCCGCGCTCGGCCAGCCAGTGGCGCAGCGCCTCGGCCTGTTCGGGCGCAAGGTGCATGAACACCATGTTGGTCTGCACCGCGGCGGGGTCCACGCGCAGGCCGGGGATGCCCTGCAGCGCCTCGGCCAGGGCGCGGGCGTTGGCGTGGTCGTCGGCCAGGCGCTGGACGTTGTGCTCCAGGGCGTGGATGCCAGCGGCGGCCATGAGGCCCGCCTGGCGCATGCCGCCGCCCAGCACCTTGCGCCAGCGCCGCGCCCGCTCCATGAGCGCGGCGGGGCCTACCAGCACCGAGCCCACCGGCGCGCCAAGCCCCTTGGACAGGCACACGGACACCGTGTCGAAGTGACGCGCGATGCGGCTGGCTGGTACGCCCAACTTCACTACGGCGTTGAACAGCCGGGCGCCGTCCAGGTGCATGGCCAGCCCGCGGGAACGGGCCAGGGCCTCGGCCTGCGCCAGGTAATCCAGCGGCAACACCTTGCCGCCGATGGTGTTTTCCAGGGCCAGCAGGCGGGTGCGGGCGAAATGGGGGTCGTTGGGCTTGATGGCTGCGGCCACACGCTCCAGATCGAGGCTGCCGTCGGGCTCGTTCTCCAGCGGCTGGGGCTGGATGCTGCCCAGCACCGCGGCGCCGCCGCCTTCGTACTTGTAGGTGTGGGCCTGCTGGCCGACGATGTACTCGTCGCCGCGCTCGCAGTGGGACATAAGGCCGATGAGGTTGCTCTGCGTGCCGGTGGCCACGTACAGCGCGGCCTCCTTGCCCAGTTGCTCGGCCACCAGGGCTTCGAGGCGGTTGACGGTGGGGTCTTCGCCATACACGTCATCGCCCACCTCGGCGCGAGCCATGGCGGCGCGCATGGCCTCGCTGGGCAAGGTGACCGTGTCGCTGCGCAGATCGATGGGCTTCATGGCCGGTGGCTCCTTGGGCGCGGCGTCATCCGCGGTTGAATTTTTCGGCCACCGGGCGAAGCGCGCGCGCCTCGCGGATCAGCGGCACCATGCGCGCCTCGCGCACGTCGAGCTCCAAGGCGAGGGCGGCCACCTCGGCGGCGCGCTCGGCGGGCAGCACTATTACGCCGTCATCGCCGCCCACCACGTAGTCGCCGGGGCGCACGCGCACGCCCGCGCACACAAGCTCCACGCCACGCGCCACGCTCACATGACGGCCCACGCTGGCAGCGGCGCTGATGGCGCGGGCAAACACCGGCATGCCGATGGCGCGCAATTCCGCCACGTCGCGCACTGCCGCATCGCACACCAGCGCAGCCATGCCGCGCGCATGGGCCGCCTCGGCCATGAGGCCGCCCACGGCGGCCACGGCAAGACCGTCTTCGAGCACGATGACGCCCACGTCGCCGGGCCTCGACTCGTCGATCATGCCCACCGAGTCGCGCAGCGCCGCCTGGCGCGTGGCGTGTTCGCGAGGCGCAGGGCGCAGCAGCGCCGTGGCCGCGCGACCGGCGAAGGCCCCGCCCGCCACCGGACGCATGTCGGGCAGCATGCAGGCAGGCGCGCCCAGCAACGCGTCCACCGCATCGGAAAGCGAAGCTATGGCGGCGCGGCGCAGGTCGGCCAGCAGGCGGGTTGGGGCGTCGTCTTGCATGAAGGAGGGGCGCAGGCGGGACCGATGGCGATTCTAGTCCCCAAGGCAGGGCCGCGTTGCACGGCCGTGACCACCTATAATCGCGCCGCTCAACCGCCCCCCTTGGGCGATGCCGCGTTTCGTTGCACGCAAGCCCTTGCCGAACCCAACCACACATGGCGCTTCGCGCGCCCGTTCCACCGCGCTGCTGGCTCTGGCCGCCCTGCTGCCGATGCCGGTGCCAGCGGCGGATGAGCCGCTTGCGAGGCCCAAGGCGCAGACCCTGCGCGACGGTTTCGGCACGTGCCTGCGCGCGGGCACCGAGGCGCCCTCGCCCACCGCCGCACCCTGCCCTGCCCGTACCGTGCCGGCGCCCAGACCCGCGGCGCCCGTGGCGCGCAGCCGGCACCAGTTGTTGCCACCCCCCCCGCCGCTTCCGGACTTGCCGCCGCCACCGCCGTTGCCGCCAGACCCGCCCGCCAGCAGCCCGGAGGACGCGGGCGCCGCGGCCGACCCGCTGTTGTCACCGCCAGCGGCCATGCAGGAGACGCCGGCACTCGAAGTGCAATGGCCAAAGACACCGGAAACGCCGCAACCCCCAACACCGGAAGCCACCGCCGAAACGCCGCAGGCGATGCCGCCTTCGGCGCCCAGCGGCAAAGGTCCGGCAGCGGAAGTGGTGGTGATAGGCGCCGAATCGCTGTTCGAACTCTCCAGCGCTTCGCTGCACCCGGCGGCCAGGCAGGAGCTGGATGCCCTGGCCACCGCCATCCGCGCCTTTCCCGCGCGCAGCGTGCGCGTGATCGGACACACCGATCGCAGCGGCCCGCCCGCGCGCAACCTGCGCCTGTCGCGGCAACGGGCCGAGGCGGTGAAGGCCCACCTGGTGGCACGGGGCATCCCGGCGGCTGTCATCGTGGCCGAGGGCCGCGGCTCGTCCGAGCCCCGCACCCAACCCGCCGACTGCGAAGGTCTGGCGCGCGCGCGGCTCGCCGCCTGCCTGCAACCGGACCGGCGGGTGGAAGTGGAGGTGACGCGTTGAACCTCCCTTTTCCAGTTGTTTTGCCCGTCAAGAGGATTCGAATGCGCGCACAGTTGCGAAGGGTTTCAGGTGTTGCAAGCAAGACCGCGGGCCGAAGCGCCGGCGGGCGGGAGCGGCAGCCGTGAATCTGGTGATCAAGCGCGTGGACGACGACGACCGCCTGGCGCCCCTGCGCGCGCTGCTTGCCCCGGCGTGGACCGTGCAGGTGGCCGACACGGCGGACAGCGCGGCCTTCGCCGCCGCCCTGGCGGACGCCGATGCCGTCATCTCCATGAACTGGCCGCCCACGTACCCCGCCGCGCCGCGCCTGCGACTGCTGCAACTGCCGGGCGCCGGAACAGACGACATCGACTTCGCCAGCGTGCCGCCCACGGCGGCGGTGTGCAACGCCTTCGAGCACGAGATCGGCATCGCCGAGTACGTGCTGGCGGCCATGCTGGAATGGACCATCGGCCTGCGGCGGCTGGATGCCGAATTCCGTCAGGGGCGCTGGTACGGCTCGTGGCTGTGCGGCCCGCGCCACGGCGACCTGTACGGCAAGACGCTGGGCATCCTTGGCTACGGGCGCATCGGCCGCGAGGTGGCGCGGCGCGCCAGCGCCTTCGGCGTGCGCGTCATCGCCGCCAGCCGCACGCCTGCCCCGGGCGACGGCTGGGTGGGGGCGGTGCGCCCCATGGACGCCCTGCACGCGGTGCTGGCGGAATCGGACTTCGTGCTGGTGACGGTGCCGCTGTCCGAGGACACCCGCGGCCTGGTGAACGCCGCCGCCTTCGCCGCCATGCGCCCCCACGGCGTGCTTATCAACGTGGGCCGCGGAGCCACTGTGGACGAAGCGGCGCTCTTCGAGGCCTGCCGCGCCCGCCGCATCGGCGGTGCGGTGATCGACACCTGGTACCAGTATCCGCCCCAGGGCGGAGGCGCCATCCCGGAGCTGCGGCCTTCGCGCTTTCCGTTCCACGAACTGGACAATGTAATCATGACCCCGCACGCCTGCGCCTGGAGCGAGGCCCTCGCCCACCGCCGCTGCCGCGCCATGGCGGACAACCTCAACCGCCTGGCGGGCGGCGCGCCGCTCGCCAACGTGGTACGCCCGCCGCTTTCGACTCAACCGCAAGGAGACCATGCATGAGCGCCAGCCGCGACACCGCAGGATTCATCTGGGAGCTGTGGAGCCACCGGCGGCGCGTGAGCGCCCTGCCCGCCGCGCTGCGCCCCGCGTCGCTCGAAGAGGGCTTCGCCGCCCAGTGCGAACTGCCCGCCATCACGGGCCAGGCGCGCGCGGGCTGGAAGATCGCCGCCACCAGCACCGCCGGCCAGGCCCACATCGGCGTGGACGGCCCCCTGCCGGGCACGCTGCTGGCGGGGCGGGTGAGCCCCTCGCCGGCGCGCTTCAGCCTGGAGGGCAACCTGATGCGCGTGGCTGAAGCGGAGTTCGCCTTCCGCATGGCCCGGGCGCTGCCGCCGCGGGCGGCCGATTACACCGAGGATGAAGTGCTCGCCGCAGTGGGCTCGATGCACCCAGCCATCGAAATTCCCGATTCGCGCTTCGAGGATTTCGCCCGCGTGGGCGCGGCGCAACTGGTGGCCGACAGCGCCTGCGCAAGCTGGTTTACCTGGGGCGCCGCCGCGCCGGAATCGTGGCGCCACACCGACCTGGCGCAGCACCCCGTGCCCGTGGCGGTGAACGGCGCGCCCGTGGGCGTAGGCCGCGGCAGCAGCGTGCTGGGAGACCCGCGCATCGCCCTCACATGGCTGGCCAATGCGGTGTCGCGCCTGGGCTGCGGCCTGGGCGCCGGGGAAATCGTTACCACTGGTACCTGCCTGGCGCCCGTGGCCATCGCGCCCGGCGACACGGTTGTGGCCGACTTCGGGCCCTTCGGCCGGGCGGAGGTGTCGTTTCCGGCGTGACAGGCGCGGCGCCGGCCGCCTACACCGTGGCCACGGGCGTGACGGGTGAACCCACCGCGCCAGGCAGGCGCAGCGGCGGCGCGGTGAGCAGGAAGCGCGTGCGCCGGTGGGCGCGCAGCCACGTGGCCAGGTCCTTCAGCCACCACAGCTCGCCCAGCGGAACGCCGAGGCGGAACAGGCAGTGCTGGTGCAGCGGCAGATGGGCCGAGGCGCCCGGCACATGGCGCGCCGGATAGAACTCCACGGCGTAGTTGTCGGCGCAGATGGCGGCGATGCCGCTGTCGGTGATCCACTGCAACAGGGCCTCGTCGCGGCCGTCCAGGCCCATGGCGATGGCGTCGAGACGGGCGGCATCGGGCTGGCGGTTCATGGCCAGGATTTCGTCGGCGAAGCCGGTGCGAATCACCAGCAGATCACCGGGCTCCACCTCCACCCCGTCGGCTTCCAGCACGCGCATGAGGTCGGCGTGGGACAGCGCCCGGCGAGCCAGCCCGAAGTGGTGCAGGAAATCCACCATCACGGCGCGCCCCTGGATGGGCTTGGCGGCGAAGTTGGCGATGGAGAGCTTGAGCGCCCCCATGTGCTCGCCGCAGGGCTCTTCACCGTGATCGTGGTGCACCACCGGCCCCACCACGTCCAAGTTGGCGCGAAAGCCGTTGTAGTAGACCATCTCGGGCACGCCATCGCCGTTGGCATCGAACCACGCGCCCACGTGGGCCAGCGAATCCCACTGGGTGCTGTACTGGAGCGTGAGCTGCACCTGGTCGTCGCTGACCACGTCGGTGCTGTGACCGTTTTCCTTGCGCAGCGGGAAGTTCATGTTGGGCTTGCCCATGCGCTGGGTGGGCTCGAGCCGCGGCGGGCCGCGACGCGGATTGAGCACCCGGCCGCCGGGATAATCCAGCGGCAGCGACAGGCAGAAACTCAGCCCCTCGCGTACTTCCGCAACACCCTGGCGCACCTTCGCCGGGGTGAGCAGGTTGATGCGGCCCAATTCGTCGTCGGGGCCGAAATCACCCCAGGTGGATCCCGGCGGACGCTGCCGCCATCGGGGATTGGACATGGTGGGGCTCGTGATAGGTCCTCGAACTGCATCCAAAAGGCAAATCGACCGCGGCTTGCTGATGGAGGAGCACGCGCTGTTGCCAGCTTTATGCGGACTTCTCGAGCTCCGGGTTTCCGTCGATGAACTTGAGCTTGAAGACCAGTCGATTGATGCGCCACCCGTCCGAGCGCGCCTGCAGACTCAGTTCATAGCTGCCAACAAAAACGCGGGTCTTCAGACCCACGACGTGGCTGCGGTGGTGGAAAGCCACTCCGTAACACCTGACAAGCGCGCTATCGCCATGAATCTCGGTGCGCAGGTTTCCGATCTGGTGGTGGACGTGATCGAGTGGCTTGAAACCCGCCGCCCAGGCCTGAACAACCTGGCCAGGCGTCAGCTCGGACGGCGCGCCGCCGACCATGGACGTCATGTCCAGGGTGAACGGGTTGGTGAAGCATTTCTCGAGCAGAGACCAGTCCCGCTCGTCGGTAGCGACAAACATCCGCACGACGGCATCTTCAACCGCCAGGCGCAAGGCAAGGTCAGAAGCGGACGTTGAATCAGGCATTGAACCTCTCCAGGCTACGCGAAGCCAGCGGTCAGCGAAGCGGCGGGCGGTGAGCAGGCCCAGCGGAGCAGCGAGCATCCGGCTCCAGGAGGCGCCGCTGCAGGACAATCACTTCCCAGCCTTGGGGGTGAGTAGGCAGAGCAGCGGTCCTAATGAACCGGCCACGAGTGTCGAGACGAACCAGCGCCACATGTTCCGACCGCTCGCCCTCGCGTCG
>Ga0068876_10001193_pt1 | contig 20512 bp, 14 predicted proteins | sample NOAtaG_6_FD_66442 | JGI IMG/M metagenome (GOLD analysis project Ga0068876, IMG submission 66442) | Freshwater lake microbial communities from Lake Erie, under a cyanobacterial bloom - NOAA_Erie_Diel5S_2200h metaG | ecosystem: Environmental > Aquatic > Freshwater > Lake | place: USA: Ohio, Lake...
CGTTCTTGCACCGACATGTTGTACCTGCGAACAAACTTGCTGTAAATGGACGGATGTTGGTCCAAATCTGGAGCCGGAATGTCCCAAACGTTGCTGAATTCTGATGGCTGGCCGAAGTAGAGGTTGATACGGGCATCCAAAAACTGTTTGAGCCAGGTCATTTCCGCACGCAAAACCACTGCATTGGATTCCAAAGCAGAAAGGTTTTCTATTCTTTCGGTCTGTGTTCCTGACATACAAAGTTGATTTTCAGAGGGGGCACCAAACAGTTTCCGTAAACTAGACTTGGATGAGCAATTTACGACTTTTTATTACCCAAGCCAATGGAAGCCTTGCAGCTTTACCTCCACTCAATCTGGAACTTTAGCTTCAGCCACGGCATCCGGACAGGATTCAACCCCCACTGCAACCGGCCCAAAAGAAGATCGTAAGCCTTGGATTGCACCTTTAAACTCCAACCTTCCTTTTCTTTTTTCAGTCTGCCTTCCCTGTCCATGAAGGTTTCCCGGAGCGCATCACCATGTGGCCCTTTGACCAATCCCGACCTTTCGGCAGCCACCCCTAGCAATTCAGCGACCAAATCCATTTCTTCTTGGGTCAAGGGGTCGATTTCCATCAGCTGGTCTTCGGGACTCATTCCCACCAATACCTTGTTGAGTACCATGTTTTCCTCGGGGACATTGATTTCTTGGGAAAACAAATATTGGATCACATGGGCTGCCTTGGCTTGAGATAACTCGTCCACGAATTCCTTTTTGTCGGGTTTGAGCAATTTCATGAAACCAAACAACTGACCAAAGAAGGGCCACAACAAAACAACCCCCGCATTCGATACAAAATATTCGTCCTGCAAGGGTCGGAAGGGCGCAGGCTTGGCAGTCGAAGCACCCGAATCGGCCACTCGGGGCGGTGTGTACGTTGAGCGAATGGTACGGAAAACCTGCTGCAGGGCGAACTTGGTTGGCAAATTGGTCTGTTCCAAGCGGGTTTCGAAGTAATTCACCACTGCACGGGCATCCAAACTGCCCTGTTTGGAGGCATATTGAACCAAGCTCCTGATGTAATCCAAGGGAGAGAATATGGCGGCTTTCACCCTTAACACATAAGCCAGGGCGTGTTCCATCACCATAGATTTCGAAACTGGAGAGGAGGTGAAAGCACTCAACTCCGCCATGGTTTGAACAAAAGGAAGCAAAGCCACCCCCATTTCGGGCATCAATACCAGTAAAATCCTGTCGTACCAAGCGGGCAGCTCCCTCCAAAACCTCAATCGGATGGAACGGTCCGACATCACTTTCTTGAGCATCGCTGCCAAACTAGCAGGCTCCGCCTCAAGAAGGTAACCAATCATTTCCTCCAATTGTGGTTTGGTGACCGGAATGGGGTAATCTCCCGGAATCGCACCTGTCTCCAAAAAGTATTTCAGCACTTTCACGCCCTCGGAAGGGGACTCCAGCCAAAGGAGTGCTTCCGGCAGCGGTGATGTTCGAGATTCGTCCCTCTCCGACCCACGCTCGGCTGCCTCGTCCATGGGCTCCGATGCTTCACTTTCATCTTTTCCACCCGGAGCAATCAAAGCACTTGGCGGAGTATCCTTCGAATCTTGGGAATCTATTTCCCTGTCTTTTATGGTAGGTGTTTCCTTTGATGTCTCGGCGGCCTCCTTGGCGATGGCATTTGCTTCACCTCCTCGGTCCCAAATCCGAAACTTGATTTCAGCAGGGGCAGGTTGAAGTTGGACAGGTTCTGGAATTTTCAAATCAAGGGCGGAGGTCGACAAAATGGTTTTGAGGACGATGTATCTCCTGTCACCCTTCCCGATGCGTTCGTCCAGCCAGGCCACCATGTCACGGCCAAGGTCGAAAACCGATTTCCCCGTTGCGAAAGAAAAGGATTTCAAGACGTAGCGCACCATGGTCTGCGCCGAAGGGGAACTATTTTGATACTCCAACGCAAATTTCAGGCTGTGGTGCAGACGGAGGTCCTTGGGATGCGAAATGTAGACGGGAAGCGACAATTCATTGCCATGGGTATCCAAAAAGCCATCCATGACCTCCGAAATCAAAGCCGACAAACCACCCGCATCGGGTAAGAGTTTGGAGATGAATTCCACAATCAATCGCTTTCCGACCAAACGGTGCATGCGGGCCACAGCTTCGTCCAATTGTGCGGGCAGGGATGAAGCGGCCAATCGAACGAATGCCTCCTTCAAGGGTTCGAATCCAACAGCCAAAAGTGCAGAGAAATACAGCTCCACCCTGGACAAATCGGGAGATCCAGCCCACCAAGGTTCTGTTCCGTGCTTGGCATAATGCGTCAGGTAGGCCACCCTCCCGGAGATGGTTTCCAAATAATGGGCGACTTCGTCCTTATCCGAAACCGGCACCTCGGTTGGCCGCGAGATTTTCTGTTGCGGAATTTCTACCTCCTCCAGGCCGGAAGAAGTTGCCGCCTTCTCCTCGCCCCCAATAGTCTCCTTCGTAGGTGGCGGGAGCGCTTTCTCTTTCAATTTTTCAGCACCTGCAGAATCCTCCTCGGAAATCTTGGGCTTTTGAGCATCGTCGGATTGCCTCTGGACCTCTTCCTGTAACTTTTCGAGGGACGCTTCTTCCTCGGACTTGAATTGGAAGTCCTGTTGGTTCAACCTGCTTTTCTCCTCCGAGCGGCGTTTGATTTCCGGATCTTGAAGCTCTAATTCCATCAAGTCCAAATCCTGAGCCCCTGCCGGCTCAAACCTGGATTGAATGGTTTCAGGTGCCGTTTCTGTGACAGTTTCTCTTTCCTCTTGCTTGGCAGGCTGCATGGATTGGGTCGGATCCATCCTTACCACTTCCGCCAATGAGGGCAATTCGTTGGTTTGCAACGCCTTTTTAAGGGGCTCCGGAATATCGGGTCGACGCACCACCGCCTGTCCCACTCGTTTGACCGCTTCTGAAACCGAAAAAGATTGTGGCTTGGTGGAAACTTCGCTGGCATACATCACCAATTGTGCCAAGGTCAGGGAGCGGACATCCTGAATACCAGATTTCGGGGCGGCATAGGCTTGGAAAATGGAAACAACCTCGGCCAGCACCAGGGATAAGACCGGAGCGAAAGATGGCAACACCCGGACCAGGAAATCAGCGGTGGAAACATCGGGCAACAACTCCATGAGTTTCTGAAGTTGGGACAAGGAGCCTTGGTTAGCTCGGATGATGGCAGCCAAGCGTTTGGGATCCTCGAGGCTCAATTTTTCCCAGGCTGCCAACAATTCGGACTTGCCGGTCGGGTTGGACTTGGACCTTAAGAAGTTTTGCAAGGCCTTTACAGAAGCTTCGAGTCTCCTGCCGGATGATGACTCGAGTGGATCAGAAGATTCTTCCGATTCCAATGCGGCCCGGGTGCCGGGTCCGAGGGCAGTTTCCATTTGGCTCCTGAGTGCCTCCTTGAACCCCGGCATCTCGAATTGCTTGGTCCCTAAATTCAGGATATATCCCAAAATAGCCTTCCTCACTTCCCTTTGGACAAACGTCAGGCCTTGGTTTTCATGCCTCACCAACAATGCCACCGTTTCTTTTTCTTGGGAAATCAAAAAAGCTTGGTAGGCAGGCACGAACATCTTGTAAATCAGTTCGAAGCTCCTGCCATGGAATTGGTTTGCAATTCGGGTGAGGACGATTGGATTCTGCCCGAATGCCTCCAAAAGCATGGATTTGACCTCATCGGCAGCCTCTTCTGCCACGGATTGGAACAATTCCTCCATGGATTTGTGCTGCACCTTGTACCCGGTAGTGGCATTGCCTGTGAGCAAGAAGGCCCTCAACATGTCGATTTTAGCGGAGGCCAACGGCAAAACCTGCGCCTGTGTGGAGGCTACGGTGGGCGGTTTACGGGTAGGGGTACCCAATTTGTCACGGAGAGCCTTGCGGAGGGCATCTTCCAGCAGTTTGGGCAATTTATGGTCCATGTGGTCGACCGCCACAACACCCAAATCAAGATCCAGGGAATCCAAACGGATCACATAACCGGGTACGTCAAATTCATCCAAGACCCGCTCTATTGCCTTCGACAGGTGGGCATGGAACAATCTTGACATTTCATTTTGAAACCAAACCGCCTCGCTTTCGCGCTCGATTTCAAATTCCAGCCTTACTTTTTGGATTTGATGGGGAGGCTCATGCGCCTTCATTGGCAAACTTCATCGAAAGTCCGTGCTTGTCACGCAAGGCAGGAAGTTCCTTCAAGACCAAGGGATCGTAGGGATCATCGAAAAATTTGAGCAGAATGACCAAGCACCAAGACAATTCATCCAACAATGGTTGTTTGGGCATCATTTGGGATTTTTCTGCTCTCCATTCGAGGTATACCCGCTCGAAATCGCCCATTTCTGCCAAATCGATCCAAAAGCATTTGGCAACAGTATGTGCAGGCACATTCAGTTTGAGGACTTGCTCAAACAATGCGCGGAATTTCTCGTTCCGGAACCGGATTGGCCATGCAGGAAGCACAGCAGAGAGGTGCAAGGAATAGAAATCATCTGCCAACAAGGCGCCTTTGGGGATGTATTGCTCTTTCCGGATGCTCAAACCGATGTCTTCATTGTCACCCAAGTTGGGCAGCATCAAAACGATTCGGTCGCGCTCACGTTCTGCGGACAGTTCATCCACATAACCTTCCTTGAAAGCAATTACCGATCCATCTTCGCCAGTCAGAACCAGGGTATACCCTTCTTCCCTACTTCCCATCGTGATGTAATGATCTGGGTCGTCGCCTCGGGTCATGAGCAATTCCTTGAACTCATATTCGTAATCATCGCGGTCAACCACGGGCGACTCCAGGTAAATCCGACCTTCCTGCACCACGTAGTATGTATGCATGATGCTGCCGACCGGACGCAAAAGGACGTGTTCGACCAAGTGAAATCCCTCGGTCCGTGCATTGAGTTCACGTATTTTTTTGATGAGGGCAGTAATGGCCGCATCACAGATTTCCCTCGTATCAGCCACGAACACTGGCTCGGAGCCTCCCTTGCCTAGCAAGCCGGAGAAATACACTTGGAACTCACCCTGTTTTTTGGGGTTTTCCCTTACAGCAAACTGCTCCCGATTCAGTCCTTCTGAAAGGACGGCCGAAAGAACATCCTGGTTTTTGGCGTTGAATTGAAACGCGTGTTTTTTGTCTTCGGACTTGGTTTTCTTTTTGCCCAGCGCGACACCATCTGCCTCCCGAATGCTATCGGAAAGTGACAAATGCTGGTGGTCACGCATGTTGAACAACATGGCTAGCCTTTTTTGAAGAGCTGATTGATAGGCATCCAACTCCAAAGGCCCCTGTCCCAACTGAAGCTGAAGGTAGTTGACACCTTTGCCACGGTCGCGACCCAACTCGATCACGTTCCTCAAAAATCTCAATTTGGACTTGATGAGCTCATGTTCGAATTTCTCCTGGTGGTCCTCCACCGCATTGCGCATGATGGCATGGTAGGCATCTGCCAAAAACTCCTCACCGAATCGAGCCAACAGGTGATCAAGTGCGCGGTTGCGGCGATCGGTGGTTGGGTCGAACATCAGGCCAATTTCCTCCGCCGCTTGATTGAGATCGGACTCATCCTGGTTGGACCGAAGCAAGCTTTCGCGGTTTGGAATATCAGGGACTTGGTGGAAATAGGTCTTGTCCAACTCGTCGGCGACTGAAAACAATCGGTAAAAATTCGTCAACTGAGCCAAATAATCGGCCATGACCTGTTCGAAGAAAAACAGATACCCTTTCAGTTGTTTGGCATGTGTGCGCCATTCAAGTGGTCTGTTTTTGGAAACGCCGAAATTACCGATACCATAAATCTCCGGAAAGCTATGTTGCACACTGTAGTAATGCAACAATTCTGGCTCTGTACGCCTTGGCTTCGGCTGATGTTCCCTTACCTTGATTTCGTGTTGGTATTGGTCAAATTGAAGGGCCTGAAGGCGCTCCAGGGATTTCCTGACAGCATCTAAATCCAAATCGTAGGGCATTCCCTCCACACTCACCGTCAGCAATTGCTGATTCAAGAGGCTATCTACGTCCAATTGGGGATAATAACCATCCGGAACTGGGTCCTCTTCCCGCAGGGGGTACATCATGGCAGCCAATTCCCTTTTGGCATTTTTCAGCTTTTTCGGACGGTGTCCACGAGACAATTTCTCAGGTCTTGTCGTCAGGTAATAACCGTCGTGTTCCTCTTCGCCCTTGAATCGCTCAATGAGGTGGAATCCTTCCGGAATTTCGGCGTCTTGAATGAAAACTCCGATATCAAGTTGACCCACCCGGAGAACGCCTTTTGACTCTTTGGCTACATTGGCCAATTTCATCTGAGGCATCACCTTCCACTTGGGCTCCACCCCGGAATCCAATAGACTTTGCGTGTCAACGAATCCAAAACGAGGTGCGGGTCCCGAGAAAATCTCCTCCATGCTGAGGCCTTGCCCCTCCAACTCCTCCCTTGTCCGGAACAAAACGGGGGGTGTCAGTGTATGTTTGAGGTCAAGGATTACTTGAGCCACAACACCCTCGACCAGCATTTTAGGGTCAACATCGAGGTGTATCTTCAAGGACAATGGCAAAGGCTTAAGAACCCTGACGCCCTCGAAGTCCTCACAGATGTTCCTATTTGAGGCCAAAACCAATTGGGCCCTTTCCTTGATTTCTTCGAAGTCCTCAGCATCCTTACCGTCGACAATCAAATCCACTTTGAAAAGTCCGCTCATGTTCACTCCAAAGGCACCGGATTCCAAGGGAATCATCCAGGCGTTTTTGACCTGCGGGTACAATTGGTCCACCAACAATTTGCGGTAATCCAATACGGTGAGTGCCGCAGAAGGGAAAGCCCTCTCACCTAGGAAAAATGCGTTGTCTTTGGATTCGAATGGCCGGGGCCGCTTTGCATACAACAATTCTTCAACCGACATCCCGGATTTGTAGGATAGCTCGGTCAGGGCAAAGCACAGTTGCTCCAAGATGGTGACGCCAGGGTCATGATGGTTGTAATCCGTCCAAATTTCTCCGGACAGTTCCTGTGCGTATTCAATGCCCTTTGCCTTCAAGAATTTGAAATCCTTGGCTGGAGGCAACTGAATATTTTTCTTGATGCTGGCTGGTTCTTTGGCCATGTCTCGTTCCGTTCTGGGGCAGTCCGACCGTCAATCAGTCGTTTAACTTCACCTGATTGGCATTCTTGATTTTGATGCGTTTGGGCATGGTTTGCTTCACGTTCCGGCGTTCGCGGTATCCTTCGTTTTCGAAAGCTTTGTCCCACAATTTCGTCACGCGATAGAAAATCATCTTGGGTTTTCCGTCCGTAGTGAATCCAAAATGGTCCCGGGCCTTCATCTGGATGACTTCTTTACCGTATTCACGGCGAATGCGGAACTTGATGCGATTCAGGAACCTTCCCCACAAGTAGCTGCTACCTACCCGGGTGATTTTGATTCTCTCTCCCCTCCTCCCCTTGGCAATCATGATGACGGCGTGGGTCAAGGAATAGCGCTCCGACTGGTTGTCGAAGATATGGGCGAAGATTTCATAAGCTTGGCAATCAGACAGCCCGTCACCCTCACTCAAAATGGTATGCCATTGCTTGTCGGCGGGTACTGTGTCCGCCTTGAAGTTACCTACACGTGCCCGCATGGCCACCGTACCTTCCACGTCCAGTGTGAATTGTGGTTTGGAAGTTCCGATACCGACTCGCACTTCATGTTGTAGCTCATCATCGATGAACTCCTCGTCAACCGTCAAAAACAAGGTCCTGCCTGGAGTGAGGTCGCTGGAAATGTCCAGTCCTTTGTGGTTGTCGGGGTTCAGCCGGATGTACCAATCGGCAGAGGTTGCGGAACGGTCTCCAAACAGGCTGAGTAGCCTACCCGAGTCGCTTCCGGGGGCAAGGCGAAGACCATCGCGCTCATCGATGTCGATTCCATCATCTTTCTTGTTGATGGTGGAGTCAATCAAGGCCCTGTAGGATTCATAGCCGATGTTTGCGGCTTCGAATTTCTTTTTGAGCTGCGCTCTTCCTTCCATAGTCTGATTTTAGTCGGGTAATTCAACAAATATACGCATCGAATCCTCCTGCTCATAGCGGATGTTGGGATTCTCCTCAGCTACTGCAACCTTGGGAATGATGCGGATTAGGTGGGGTGAAATTTGGAATCTTCCTTGAAAATCCACGGGCTCCAATGAAAAATCTGGTGCCACCTCCAAGTCCCTTTCAGTGAACTCGATTTCATGGTCGACATCGGGTATCAACACCGACCAAGGCTTCTTGGCCCTGATGAAACTACGTTCGTCCGAACTTAAGCGAGGGTCGGCAGTGCTCAGCAATTGGAACACGCCGGTCTGCTCATCTTCCACAAAGAAATGGAGCACAGCGAATTTTGTAACGAACTCCACGTAAGGCAGTGCCTTGATGTGCCGATAAAGGTCATCGACTTTGATGCTTCCTCCGATTTCAATCTCGCCATTGTGAGACTCCAACCATGGACAGATGAACCGTCGAATGTCTTTCCGCAGGCGCTCCAATGAGTCACCATTGTTTTTGTTTTGGGCGAAACGCACCCTGCAGTTTACCCGGATGTATTCATAAGCCGGATTGCTGACCCTCAAGTCCACAAAAGGACTGGCGGTCTCCTTCAGGTATTGTTGTACAGCCAACAACGTCCCATGGTTGACCTTGGGCGTCAATTCATCGGTGGCTTGATTGGAACCTGGAATCACGACGATGCGCAGATCACCTGGCAATATGAATTCAGGGTCAGTCGTATGGCTGAGGCATTTCACCTGTGAAATAGTGTGGAACCTTTCCAAGATCATGCGTTCGTAATCCCAATGGGTGATAGCCCTTCCTTTGTGTCTCAATCGTTCGCTCACCCGTTGAAAAAACTCCTCGCGAACCTCTGCCGCCCGTGCATGGAACGAAGGATAGGGTTGGGTTACACCGCTGATTTCTGGAATCTTGACTTGTGTGCCCCGGATGGAACCTGCCTTCAATGGCTCACGAAGCCGTTCCGAATGGCCATTGTCAACCCAATCAGCACGGACTGCTTGTGTGCGTACGTCCAGGGCTCGGGAGACATTTTCCGTGTCACCGTCGATGGATACCCGCAACCAATGCATGCCTGAAGGCAGAATGCCTCCGCGGTCCATGATGTTTTGTGGCAAACGCAACCGTATGATACCCGATTTGGTGAATCGATCGGTGCTGTCGGAAAGTACGTCGATGGATCGCAGGGGCTCCCATTCCGTACCTGCCAAATAGCTCCATTCTGTATTGGGGAGTTTGGCAGTGATGGTGGTTTTACCCGCAGCCAATTGGAACAAAAGGGAGACCTCCTGTGGAGCCACCAAATTCTTCAAACCGATGTACAGATAGCCATCATGGCTGTATTCCGGTATCATCGGGGCGTTTTTCATCTTGAGGCTTCCTTTGGAATACACCGTGGCGGTTCCGAAAGGATGGATGTGGAAAATCTCGTTTCGGCTGGCCGGGTCAAATTGCTCAATGATGATTTTATCTGAGGCACGGTAGCTGAAATGCACAGACTTCAGCATGGGTGAAAACGGCGGATTGGGGAACTTGAGTTTGACTTCCTCCTCGGTATTTGCATTGTGCTGTGCCACCGTTGACATCCGCTCTTGGTAGAGGGTATGGCCGAAAGCGTCACGAGGTTCGCGCAATTCAAACCTGAAAAAACCAACCTGCGTGTTGTTATCGAAGTGTTCCACCTCCCTCATGTCAGGGTTGGTGCGCACAGACAGCCTATTGGTATCGGTGATGGAAACAACGGAATGGTTTCGTCCCGGCTCGCTCGGAAACACCTGATAAATCAAGGGTTCTTCCTTGTCACCTGGTTTGAATTCATATCCGGACAGAGCAGAAACGGCAACCTTGTACATGGATTCATTGATTTCCATGTCGCCGTCGAAATACTCCTTGAAATAGTGCCTCAAGCCCCTTTGGGGTAGGTTTTGCCATTCAAAGTGGAATTTGACCTCTTCCACTTTTTTGCGGAAAAGTTCTGCATTCCCAATGAGCATGTATGACCCCACCCTTGGAACAGGACCGAAGGATTGAAAAGGCTGCGATGCGTCCAAACGGCCCAAATCATTGAAAACCACCATGGATTTCACCTTGTCCACGGCCACTTCGATGTCAATCTGGGTAAATCGAAGCGTTTCAAGGAAGGTATATCCGAAAGGTGTTTTGTAAGGATTGAATACGAATTTGACCACAGGGAATTTTGTGCCAAATCCCTCTGGGTTCATCACATCGGGATTGATGGGCACCACCGGCGGGCAGGAAGCAGGAATTGTGAAACAGATGGTAACCCTGTTCCAACTCCACGGTTTCGATTCCACATAAAGTTCATTGGAGGCTTCAGTCGCCACGTCGATCCAACCATTGGAGCCTGAAATCAGGATTTTGAACATACAATCCTTGCCACGTCCAAATACCTCCAACAAGGCGTTTCGTAAACTTTCTTCATCGTTTTGACCGCGGGTAAGGTCCTCTATCAATTTCCGGTAAGTGCCAGCCTCCTCGGAAGCTTCGTCGAAATTGAGGTTGATGCGGACTTTACGGTTGCCTTCCGACATCATGAAGGTGGGGGAAGAAATTGCAAAACCGATATCGGCGGGTTGCATGGTTGACCTTCCTGCCTTATACTGCTCCTCACCAAACAAGGCCCAATCCCGCATCAGATTGTCGAACGGTGCGCCTTTGCCATCCTTGGAATTTGCGACAGGAGCGCCATAGAAACCCGTGACCAATTTGTAGGTCCATGTTTGTCCTTCCAATACCCTTGAAATGAACACGGATTTGAGCGCACCAATGGAAGTTTGGTTGAGTTCTACTTCCTCCGTGGTGGCATAGTGGATTTCATTCCCGTGATCGTCCCGACCAGCGAACAGCAAGGTACCCTCAGGAAGCCTGCAAGACCTGGCGGTTTGTGCCAATTCGAAGCAAACATGCACGGAGTCACTGATGGCCGGCCGATATTGTTGCTTCAGGATTTCCTTGTAGTAATATTCTAAGTGCCTCAGGGTAAGGCCATTGAGTTCACCTTGGGCGAATTGATACAATTTCAAGAATGAGATGAACAACCCCACATCCGGATGGTGATTGTTTTTGGATGCCACCGACCGATCGAAATACGGCTTGAAGTGACTTTGGGCATAGGTGAGGCAATTGAGCACAACATAGTAAATCGACCTTGCCTCGACTAAAGCATGATCAAATTGCCGGACAGGATTGCTGCCTTTGAAAATCAAAAATTCAGCTTCATTCTCACCTTCCTCGTAGGTGGGGTAATCCGGGAAAGGCAACTCCTTGGCTCCCTTCAAATATCCTGCACGATGTCCTTGGTCGACCACCTCATTCAACAGAACAAAGGCATCTTTAAGTTTTTGGTCGATGATTTTGTACAACTCAACCTCCACTTCTTCTTCCAAAGTGCCGGGCACGGTGGCGGCCGCCTTCACGAATTGATACCAAAAAGGAAGGCGTCTGGCCTCAGAAACCAAAAAAGCCAGCAACTCCTCAAAAGCCAATTCTTTGTCTTGAGGATCGTAGGCAGCCTGTACCTTCAGCACTTGGTACTCAAAATTGGAATCGATTCGATCCAAGTCAATCGAAACCAAGCCCGCCAATAAAACCGAGATGTCTTTGGTGAAGAACCCCTGCCAACTTTTTTGGATGCCTTTAACTTCCAAATCCGGATCGGGAAAATCCAAATAATTGGCATAGGCAGCCGTAAACGCCAAGAAATCACTCAAGGTACGTTCGTCGATGCGGAAATAATCCGGCATCAGTTTTTCCGATAAACGGGTATGTTGTGAGGTACCTATCCGATGCGGAATGACCTGTTGTCTGATGACACCCATAAAAAGTTAAAAAAGACAGCTTGAATTTGGGATTTCCTAAATATCTCGGATTTCCGTGCCTTCAAGTTTATAGAATGGGTAAACAATGTTGGTCCTCATGTTAACTCTTCGAATCGTGTAGTCTAAGTGTACAAAAATAATTCCGTCTAATTCATCAAACGTCACCACGACTTCATGTAACTCTATCCGTGGCTCAAATCTTTCAACTGATTTCCTAACAATATCTTGCAAAATAGTTGCAGTGGTGGGCGAAATGGTCCCATAAATCACATCTCGAACCGGACAACCGAAATCCGGGTTGACACTCCGCTCCCCAGGGTGGGTTGAAAGCAAAACGATGAGACTTTCCCTCACGTCCTGATCCATTTCCACCATTTCCAATGAACTTTGGGATGAATCGAACCTGACTGGAAAGCTCCATCCCCGTCCTAGAAAAGATGCGGTATCCAACTCCTTCGACATTCCCCAATATAAGTGTTTAATTGATTTGCACCAAACCACCTTTGATGGTGGTCATGCCGGAACCATTGACCTCACAGGTTGCACCTTTCATGGTGTTTCCTACCGATGCTTTGGTATTGACGTTCAGGCCTTCAGCCGAGAAATCCTGCGTTGCTTTGATTTCCGTTTTGCCGGTGGATTCCATTTTGATGTTCCCGGTTGCCTTCACCACAAAGTCCTTGGGCGTATCGAAAGAGAAACCCTTGTCACTCATCAGCATTTTGTTACCATGCTGGTCCTGCAATTTGATGGTTTTCTGGTCGTCGTTGATTTCAATCAAGTTTCCAGCCGGCGTAGTGATGGTGATGATCTTCTTGACGTCTTCAAACTCGATCTTCATCTGACCACAAACCGTGGTGATGGCCTTGATGGTATTTTTGTCGTCTGGCGTGTAGGCCCCGGGAATTTTCTTGCTTGGCACACTTCCCAAAATGACGGGAAAACGAGGGTCATCGTTCAGGAATCCCAAAATCACTTCGTCATTCAGCTCCGGAATCCAGAAATGATTGCCCTTTGAGGTAGAGTACATCAGAGCCTGTCTAGCCCAAATCCCTTCTCCGCTGGGTATGATTACCGGAACGTCAACCAAAATACGGTTCTCCCCCAGTGGATCATCATGGATTTTCTGAACCTTCCCGATTTGAAGGCCGCTCACCGAGGGCATCAATCCGGAAGAAGGAGGTGTTTGGAGATCTTTTTGGGTTTCGGTATGAAACAATGGAGACAATCCAATGGTGACTTCCGTTTCCCAGTCCTGGTCGCGGTAGGTATGCCGAACCCCTGAAACAAAGGCCTCACCCAGCAAATGTTTGGCAACTCCCTTCAGATCAACCAAAGTGTTGGGTTTAGGGGCAGCGTTTCCTTGGAAAGCAATTTTACCGCGGATTCGTGCCAATCGGCTTCTCAACAATTTTCCTTCGGCCCAAGACCTCAGAGCATCTGTCTCGATTGGAGCACTGCTGTTAAGAACCAATTCTTTGCCACCCAAAGTTTCAGCCAAGGCCTTGCCAGAAAGGTCTCCTTGGCCGTTCACCGAGGGTTCGCTGGCAGATGCCTCCTGAATTTGGTTGTTTGAAAAGTCCCAACCTCGGGCAACTACTGAATCATATTGGAATCTGGAGTCAACTTCCAAATCCATCCGCATGATGTCTGTGCCATACGTGAGTGTGAGAACGGGCCCGTCAGAAAACTTTGGTTCCACCACATTCACATTCCCGTCATCAACCACTACCAACAAACCATTGCTTTCAGCCCTGGTGATGATGAAATCGAAGTCAGTCACGTCAAACTGAACCATGGTTTCGTGTGTGAACGAGGTACTGTCCACTGTCTTTTGCAGACCGTTTTCACCAATGATTTTGGAAATGGCATCCGAGTCGGTGGAATCCTTGAAGTATTTGCTTTTGCGGACAACTGTCATTTTTGCGGCCTTGTCCACGCATTTCATGACTACCTCGGAAAGATCGCCATGATTGATTTTGCCACTATGACTCAAAATGACCCCCTCGAAGAGGGTTTGCATGTTTTTTTGGTGGTACCCTGCAGAGATTTTGACGACCTTTCCTGGCTTGTAGGGGTCGCTTTCATCGGTTTTTTTGAACTCAACATCGGCAGGATGGCCGTCGAGCACTACAATGGTTGCCGTAGGGATTTTGTTGATTTCCTTTTTGACATCAACCTCTACCAAAGTGACGTAGTTGGGTAACTCTTTGCCATCGATGGTGACAACGAAGGACGTGAGGTCTACTTCATTCGTGACAACTGTACTGCTCGGCATAACCTATGATTTAACGCTCCAAAGGAGGAAATTCCAAAACGGAACCAATCTCCAACTCGCGGAAATTGGTAAGGCCATTGTGCTCGGCAACCGCCACGTAGTAATCGGGCTTGCCATATATTTTCGAGCAAATCAGCGGCAAAGAGTCCCCTTCACGCACCGTGTGACCATGTGTCATGTCGGGTGATTGGTTGGTCGTGTCGGGGTTGTTGAACCCTTTGAATTTCAGGGCGAGAGATGCACGGGTGGGTTTCCCTTTCATGTCGAACATTTTGTAGTCGACATTGAATGACTCACACATTCCTTTGAAGACGATCCTACCATAGGTGATGTGGGCGTATTTGGGTTGGTGCAATTTCCCATCGTATTTGTAAACGTGTTTGGCGATCTTCTCAATCATGTCAAACACATCCTTGGTGGAGCTTCCATGGTCGTAAGCACCTGTATTTTCAAATTCCAAGGTGAATTCCAGACTTTCCGGCCCCATCGATTCAAATCCCGATTTGGGGGCGCTCGTGTTTCCGCTGTTTTTGTCTGCAACGGTAATCGTCCGATTGTGCTTGATGGTCTCTGGGTTGATCATCACATTCTCGGTGGACGAAGGAGTGCCGTCAGGCGTATCCATACCTCCGATTGACATTTTGACGAAACTCATGGGATGAAAGTTGGAAGTGGATCAATTGGTTTAGCGTCTTTCGGCAGCATCGCGAAGCATGGTTTCAACTTTACGGAGTATCTCGTCCGTCATGGCTTTGCGATTTTTTGAGAGCTCATGTTTGGTCACGTATTGGTCCTGAGCTTGCTGAATGCTCTTGTTGACCGACACACGCAATACCAACTCTTTAATCTCAATTGCCATGCATCAAGGCATTTCAACCGAAAAATTCTTGTAGCAAAGCTCCAGGGTCTCAAAAGCCAAGGCATTTTCCATGGAATTCAAGGGCGTGACCGAATACTTCACTGGGAATGCGTCATTCAAAGTCCAGACCATCACCGGCTCAGGCTCGGATGGGGGACTGGAATGGCTGTGGGCGTTCAGAAGGGTGATGGTAACTTTGTACTTAGTTAGGGTACCTTTTTCTCTGGCTTGTAATGCGACCTCATTGGCCCAATCGAACAATCCCGACCTGTCGGCAAAAATGCCCCTTTTGAGGGTGACGTTTCCAAATTTCGACCTGGTGGGAATGCGGATTTCGTGTTCAAGATTACCACCTTCTTTGATGGTATCAGTTTCAACCTGAACCTCAAGGCCAGATACTTCCTGGAATTTCGCCACTCCAGCGATTCCATCAATTTGAACCCTGAAGTGAAACGCGGTAACGGGATGAGAAGGAGCGAATCTGTCCTCGGCCATAGAGTTAGCTTTGTTGAGTTACCAAAAAGCCCACTCCGGTGGCAATAGCCACCGGAGCAAGACTTAGATTTGACTAGAAGAACCTGGTTGGATTCTCCAGTTGTGCAACACCAAATTAGATGGACGTGGTGATCGACTCAACAGCGAAGGCAAGCTCTTCAACTGCGATTTCATTCTTGTCAGAACCGAATCCGCTGATGGAAAGCTTGGTTGGGAAGCACTTGTGGCAATTCCAAACCATGACTGCATCACCGTTCTCATCGAGGAGCTCAACGAGGATGTCCTTGCGGCCATCTGGAACGGACATGTAGTGCTTGTCATACACTTCGTTGAACATGTCAAGCAGCTCGCTCTCATCGGTGAAAACACCGCGCTTGAGGGTGAGGGTACCAAACTTGTTCAAACCTGCACGCTTCGTGGTGAAGAAGTCAAGGCTGTCGCCATCACGGTATTCAGCGATTTGTGTTTCGCTTTCCAAACCGGAAACTTCTTTGAAGCTGTACTGGGTTCCATCGATCGTCACACGGAAGTGGAATACCATGTGAGCCCATTTGTCTGTGTGCTGTGAAGCCATAGCTTTAAGTGTTTAAGTGATTAATACTGAAAAAAAAATTGTTGTTACTTACCAATGCAAATTTAAAGACTAAACGCTGAAGTCCAAATCATTCGCTCAAAAAATCAGCAAAAAAATCAGGACTCTTGCATCTTCTGCTCGAAGGTGATCTCGATGAATTCCGCAGGGCGGGTGATGGCCACCTTGATGGAAACACGCATGATACCTTCCAGGATGTCGTTAGGGGTCATGGTGGAGCCCAAACCGACATGAACTTCAAATGCTTGGGACGGGGTAGCGCCAGCCAAGGTGCCAGCTTTCCAAACGTCGGTCAAGAAGTTCTCGATCGAAGTCTTGAGCTTCAACCATGTACGAGCCGTGTTGGGCTCGAATACGTAAGCTTCAACACTGTTTTTGATGGACTGCTCAATCATGATCAGGGCACGACGAACAGAGATGTAACGCCAGTCTTGGCTGTTGGCATCCATCGAACGGGCACCCCAAACCAAAACGCCTTTACCCACGAAAGAACGGATGGCGTTGATGGCCTTACCGCTGAGCGGGCTGTTCATGTCTTCTTGGTCGTCAGAGGTGATGGAAACCGAAGGCTTCACCACAGCGTTCAATGAAACATTCGCAGGTGCTTTGTGCACACCCTCTTGCTTGTCGACCAATGCGTATACACCTGCCATGGCTGCGGAAGGAGGCAATAGGTTCAACTCGGTGCGGATGTTATTGATGACAGTTTTGTACATGGCGGAAAGGGCTCCGACGGTAGAAACCACCAATTTGGGATCTGCATTGTCGTCCAGGATTTGGTTGACAGCAGCAGTGATTTGGGCAAGACGACGGTCTTCTCCACCATCTTTGGCATCTTCCTTCTTGGCGCCTTTGTCTGCAGCACCTTTATCAGCGGCATCTTTGGCAGGAGCAGCTTTTGCATCAGGTGCAGCAGTGATGCCCATGGCCTTTTTGATGTCATCAATCAGGAATTTTGCAAAGTCTTTCCGGTTGGAAACGTTGCGGTAGTCAATTTCGCTCGCTGGCGTGATGGTGGTGTGCAACCAAGGGTAGTACACGGAACCGAAAGCGAGGTAGTTGCTGCCGATACCTTCGCGGAAGTCACGAATTGCCACATCTTTGGTTTTGGCATCCGAGCCACCCCAAACATCTACAATGGCAATACGGGAACGCATTTTGGCACCGCAATGCTGGAGCACATCCTTGTAGATGGAGTAGCAGTCATCTTTAGGAAGCAGAACTGCATCCGGGATCAAGATGATGGTAGGCTCTTGCTCCTTGGTAAGCAATTGGAGGGCCTCTCCGAATTTCTCGGGATCGATTTCGTCGGAATAGGATCCGGTTGAAACCACGTAGCACTCACCGCCACCATTGGCGTAGAACATGCGCAGGCTGGAGAACAACAGGAAACGGGTTTTTTCGTCAACAGACAAAGAACCATCCGGACCCACCTTGAAAGTGGTGCGAGGACCACCTCCGAAGATTTCACGGAACTCGGCAAGCGAACGAACCTTGACAGGCTTCATCGACAAGGAGTTTCCATCTTGCTCAGCAGATTGGGTGTAACCGATAAAAGCAGGTACCGCGGTGGGCACTGCTACTACCGAGCTTCCGAAAGCATCCTGTTCCTTAATGTATACGCCAGGTGTCTTAAAATAGCTCATAATACAGGTGTAATGTTAGAATAAGACTGAAACGAATTTATTTCCAAATAGAATGTTAGCAATTCCGTAAATAATGCACCTACAAGTAAACAAACACGTCAGAGTACAACTTGTAGGCCCCATCCCCGTCTTTGACAGGTTTCACCATGTCGGGCCCCGGAGTGGGAAGCCGGATTTCCTTCATGCTGCGTTTTCCATTCATCCGCTCCAAATACAAAACATGGACCGGACGATCTTTGAGGGCAATGGGTTCGGTGGATTCACTGACGATGGTACGCGTGCCTAGCTGCTCCAACATACTCTCCGATGGGGAGGTGAATTTCAGGCCATTGTTTTCATCTCGAATGCTAAGTGGAGAAACCACACTGTTGGCATAATTCAAGAAAAAATACCTCCAGTAGGTTTGACGGGACTCGAAGCCGAGTACAAAGGTCTGGGCATTCACAACATCGGTGTCTGCTTCCGCCGAACGATTTAAAAGAGCGTTTTTTGAACCATCCAAGAAAATGTCAATCATGCCGAACAACATTTCACCGGGATTGTCGGAAATATACAAATCTTCTTTTTTATTTCCACCCCAACCGATGGTATATTTTCCCGCAGGTACATGCTTGAGGTCCAATACCTGACTGTCGCTTTTGGATCCAGCCAATTCCGCTTCCACCCTGTCCGCAATTTCGGGTATCCGCTTTTGGATTTCCTCCAAAGAAAGACCTTGAGACTTCAATTTCTGAGCCTCATGGTCCACATACCTCCTGAAAAGATCCTTGTTACAATCCCGGAATCGTTTTTTGTATGCCGCACCGGAAGGAGCCACGGCTTGACCAAACTCATCAAGCACTTGCAAATCTTGGTAGCTTACACCACCGGTCTGCGCAGCGGCCGAAAGAGACAAGGTGAATTTTTTGGGTCTGATTGAAAGCAATTCATGGCTTGCGCCGCTCAAAAATTGCTTGTTCTCGTCGTTGAGACCTATGTTCCGGAAATAGTAATGGACATCCTTGGGAGCTTGGAGTTCAACTTTTCGTTGGGCAAGATCAGCATTGGAATAATGGAACAAACATCCTTCCGGCCAAAAAGGCACAGCGGAAAAGTTCATGAAATTAAGATTCCTGTTTTTTACCTTGAACGACAGCCGCATTCCCTTGGGCATATCGCGCAATTTGGATACACTGTTGTCCGGATTGTAAAGAACCAAGAATCCAAACGGAACCGACTTGAAAACAAGCGCGTAATTTTTGAGTACAGCGGCAGTTTCAAGGGTAGGCTCAAAGTCGAAATCCCGACAAATTCGATCCGAATAAAAGTCATGCAGACAAAGGAGTCCGAATAACTCCCGCTGCTTACTTTCTATTTGGACGCTGATCATCGAAACTGCTCAATTGATTGTTATCTCCTTCCGCCACCGGAGTTTCCTCCGCCGCCGTTGCCGAAAATATTGTGAGGGAGGTTCACGCCGCCAACAGGTGGTAGTTCGTCGGTAACCAAATCCTCTTCCATGTTGAGTGACCTTAGTCTGTAAACCACGGATGGCACATATTTGGCACCCGACAAGGACCAAAGGTTTACCAATTCACGGAATTCTATGTTCTCCATCTCCACGTGTACCTTCACAGCATCCACAGGAAAATCTGCGGTGTTGTGTTGGTCGAACGAATTGTGGCCTTGGAAGAAGGAAACTACGCCGGAAATCATTTTGAGCGCTTCCAAATAGTCGGCGCTGTTGATGTTGCTTTGGTTGAAAACGGCGGCAAATATCACGTAGAGGTTTACATATACAGGAGGGTTGTCGTTGCCTCCGACGTCTTTGAGGCTACCTTTAGAACCATCTCTTGCGATGTTGATGAGGGAAACTACCAATTTGTTTCCATCCACGGCGAGGCTTCCGTCTTGGTTCACGATGTTCCCCAAAACGACTTGGTCTTCTGCGAGGCCAAATTTGGATTCCAAATAGGCACGCAATTCATTGACAACGGCTGGCAAAACCTGATGAATCATTTCAATCGTAATTTAAATATCAAAAAGTGCGTTAAAACGCTGGCAATTAGGTGATTTCATTCAGTTGGTTGTTGAACATCCTCGTCTCCGTATTCCCATGTTTTGATTTTGCGAGAGAAGATGACCAACAGGTAAAAACCCGGGATCGCTAGGACCAAACCTATGATGTAAATATATAATTTAAAACTGCCTGACACAAAATAATCATAGAAGAAGGCCGTGAACAAACCGAGCAGAATCGCCCTGGGAAGCATTTTGAGCCAAGGCCAAACCTTTTCCCTGAACCAATTTTTGAATCCTTTGCCTGCAGCCATTTCAGATTGATTATTTTCTAGCCATCATGACGTATTTCATAGCCTTGCGACCCAAGGGGAATATCAACAACAGGGCCAATGCGATGAGCTTGACCATCACCGAAGCAGTGGTAACGGGTAGGATGCATAGCACGATGGCCGCCAACAAGCAGACGAACAACAACAAATAGTACCAGAACCTCGACATGGTGGCCCTCAAGGCAAATCTGACCTGCCAATTCATGATGACCGAAATCACGATTCCAGCCGCCACAAAAGCTAACAAATACCCGATCGCAATGAACAGGAGACGGGGAGCAGGTTCCGCAAAATGATCTGCAATGATGGCCCAAAGTCCGTCCTTCATCAACGGTTCGTCCATGCCGTGGCCATAGCCCAAACCGTATACCCCAATTCCGGCAAGCTTCCGTTTGCGTGCCACCCAATCGTATTTGATGGCCA
>Ga0068876_10001204_pt1 | contig 20456 bp, 17 predicted proteins | sample NOAtaG_6_FD_66442 | JGI IMG/M metagenome (GOLD analysis project Ga0068876, IMG submission 66442) | Freshwater lake microbial communities from Lake Erie, under a cyanobacterial bloom - NOAA_Erie_Diel5S_2200h metaG | ecosystem: Environmental > Aquatic > Freshwater > Lake | place: USA: Ohio, Lake...
TGAACAAGGAGTTGACCCTTGGCTAAGTCATCGACGCCGACAAAGGATCGACAGCTCACCAAACTGGTGATCGTCGAGTCACCGGCAAAGGCGAAGAAGATCGCCGGCTACCTCGGCGATGGCTATGTTGTTGAAGCTTCCATCGGTCATGTCCGTGATCTGCCACAACGGGCAGCGGACATTCCAAAGGAGTATAAGAAATTCGCCTGGTCGCGCGAAGGTGTCGATATCGAGAATGAGTTCACGCCCCTCTATGTCGTCAATCCGAACAAGAAGAAGAAGGTTGAGGAGCTAAAGGAGCTTCTCAAGGATGCAGACGAACTGATCCTCGCGACAGACGAGGACCGAGAAGGCGAGGCGATTGCCTGGCACCTGATGGAGATCCTGCGACCGAAAGTCCCAGTCAAGCGGATGGTCTTCAATGAGATCACCAAAGATGCCATTCTCAAGGCCCTTGAGGAGACGCGAGATATCGATCAGCGACTTGTCGATGCGCAGGAGACTCGTCGAATACTTGATCGGCTATTCGGTTACCGGCTCTCGCCGGTCCTTTGGAAGAAGGTCATGCCGAGGATCTCCGCAGGTCGAGTCCAATCTGTCGCTACTCGCCTCATCGTCGAGCGCGAACGTGAACGCATGAAATTCATCTCCTCCACCTGGTGGGACATAACGGCACAATGTGAACCTAGCTTCAATGCACGGCTTCTAGAAGTGGATGGCAAACGCCTCGCTTCCACCAATGACTTTGATGATCATGGAGCTTTGAAGGAGAAGAGTGCCAACCAGATTCTTCTTCTTGATGAAGTGCGCGCTACGGCTCTCAAGCTAGGTCTACAGGGTCAACCTCTTGTTGTGCGTACCCTAGAAGAATCGCCGCGAACTGAACGTCCGAAACCACCATTCACTACTTCAACGATGCAACAAGATGCAGGTTCGCGCCTTGGATGGGGTGCGGCTCTCACCATGCGAATAGCCCAGAGTCTCTATGAGGGCGGCTACATCACCTACATGCGAACCGACTCCGTCAATCTTTCTCAAACAGCGATCAATGCTGCACGATTTGCAGCCAAGAGCCTTTACGGTGCAAACCACGTCTCTGAGAATCCTCGTCTCTATGAAGGAAAGAGCAAGAATGCTCAGGAGGCTCATGAGGCTATTCGACCTGCTGGTGACGTCTTCAAGAGTCCTGGTGAAGTAGCACCAGAATTGACTCGCGATCAACTCGCTCTCTATGACTTGGTTTGGAAGCGCACCGTTGCCTCACAGATGGCGGATGCCAAGAAGATGCAGACGAGAGTTGACTTTGACGTTGAGACAAAGGATGGCGAGTCAGCCACCTTTCGTGCTAACGGTTCTGTCGTAACTTTCCCAGGCTTCCTGGCAGCCTACGACGACTCAACCGAGGAAAAGAACGATGAAGATGACAGGCGCCTTCCTGCGATGGCCGCCGGTCAGTCGATCAAGGTCAACGAGTACATCTCTGAGTCGCATGAGACCAAGCCGCCAGCGCGATACACGGAACCGACACTCGTAAAGAAGCTTGAGGAACTAGGCATAGGAAGACCCTCTACTTTCGCTTCGATCATCCAAACGGTCCAGGATCGCGGCTATGTCTTCAAACGAGGCCGGGCTCTTGTTCCAACGTTTCTTGCATTCTCTGTGACCGGACTCCTTGAACAACACTTCACCAAGCTGGTCGACTACGAGTTCACTGCTTCAATGGAAGAAGATTTGGATCGAATTGCAAACGGGGAAGCTGAGAGAATAAATTGGCTCACTGACTTCTTCTTCGGTCATGACGGAAATCCAGGTCTACAGGACCTCGCTGCGGATCTCGGTGTTATTGATGCCCAAGCCATCAACACCATGAAAATGGATGAAGAGATCGAGATTCGCGTAGGTCGTTTTGGCGCTTACTTGCAACAAGGTCAAGGAGATGAACGAAAGTTCGCCAACATCCCCGAAGGCATGGCTCCTGATGAATTGAACCTTGAGAAAGCACAGGAACTCTTGGCACAACCCTCTGGAGAGAGGCCGTTAGGAACTGATCCCATAACAGGCCATGAGATAGTCGCTAAGTCAGGTCGTTTTGGAGCTTATGTGACTGAAGTTCTACCTGAGGTACCAATGGAAGAAGGCAAGAAGAGGAAGAAGAAATCAAAGGATGCCCCGAAGCCAAAGACAGCATCACTCTTCTCATCTATGTCGCTTGACATGATAGTGCTGGAAGATGCACTCAAACTTCTATCTCTTCCCCGTGTGATTGGTGAGTACGAAGGTGTGGAGATCACAGCGCAGAATGGGCGTTATGGACCTTACCTACGCCATGGAACTGATTCACGCACTTTGACCACCGAGGATCAAATCTTCTCCTTGACACTTGAGGAGGCAATCGAGATCTACAAGCAACCAAAAGTGCGTCGCCGTGGAGTGGCAAAACCCCCTTTGAAGGATCTTGGCATCGACCCTGAAACCAAGAAACAGATCATCGTGAAAGACGGTCGATTCGGCGCCTATGTCACTGATGGTGAGACCAATGCGACATTGCGTCGCGGCGATACACCTGAGGCAATGACACTTGAGCGCGGACTCGAACTCCTAGCGGGGCGTCGTGCATGGGAACTTGAGAACGGTGACACTCCCAAGAAGTCCTCACGGAAGTCCTCCAAGAAGGCCCCCACTCTGACCGAGAACACTCTAGGTGGGGTTGGCGCCAAGAAAAAAGCAAAGAAGAGTGCGACTGGCCGCTCGAAAAGAGAGGTCTCTGTCTAAGGGTTAGGCTTTCAATATGGCGCAATCAATACCGACCCCAACCAACCCTCGTTCGGGTATGCGCGATAGCGTCCTATCAATTCGACCCTTCAACCGTCTCTGGCGGGCTCTTTCTGTCTCCTCATTCGGAGATTGGCTTGGTCTCTTGGCCTCCACCGCTCTTGCCCAGCAACTTGCTGGGGATGATTATGCGAAGGCGAATTTCGCCATTGCAGGCGTATTCATCGTCCGTCTCATTCCAGCAGTGCTTCTAGGACCACTAGCAGGAGTCTTAGCTGACCGTTTCGATCGCCGAAAACTCATGGTTGCAACTGATGTGATGAGATTTGCTCTCTATCTCTCCATCCCCATTATCGGAAACTATTTTTGGCTTTACACTGCAACACTTCTTGCAGAGACAGTCACACTCTTTTGGAGTCCAGCCAAGGAAGCTACAGTTCCGAATCTCGTACCGCGTAACAAACTTGAAGCCGCAAACCAAGTTCAACTTCTTGCGGCTTATGGCACAGCCCCTATTGCCGCAATCGTCTTCTCACTTCTAGCACTCTTCAACTCAGCTCTATCAGGAATCCTCAACTGGGAAGATTCAACCGCAGCTGACATTGCGCTATACATCAACGCCTTTACGTTTCTTTATGCCGCCTATGTGGTCTACACCCTAAGAGAGATTCCATCCGGTGCGGCTGCTTCGGAACATAGTTCATCAATTCTTCAATCACTCTCCATGGGTTGGAAGTTCGTTGGAAAATCATCCATCATCCGGGGCCTTATCATTGGCATGGTCGGTGCATTCATCGCTGCTGGAGCGGTGATAGGTCTTGCAAGGACTTTTGTCGATGACCTCCAGGCTGGAGAAGCGGCATACGGAATCCTCTTTGGTGCGGTCTTCACCGGCCTTGCTCTAGGAATCACCTTAGGACCTAAAGCACTTGCTCAATTCTCACGAAGACGAATTTTTGGCGCTTCCCTCACAGCAGCGGGATCCTCCCTCATTCTTCTCTCTCTGATCCAGAATCTGGTTCTGGCTATCCTCATTACCCTCATTTTGGGCTTCTTTTCTGGGATCTCTTGGGTTACCGGTTTCACGATGCTCGGTCTTGAAGTGGATGATCAGCTTCGTGGAAGGATCTTTGCGTTCATACAAAGCCTTATTCGTGTCGTTCTCATCTTGGTCTTGGCTGTATCACCCCTTGTTGCTGCGGCAATTGGTCGTCACACCTACGAATTCTTTGAAGTGAAACTTACCTACAACGGTGCAGCATTCACCATGCTATTCGCTGGACTGATCGCTACAACTGTCGGGGCGCTTTCGTATAGAAAGATGAAGGATCGTCCGGGCATATCTCTCTTTGCGGATATCCGGAGTGCCATTCGCGGCGACCTTGCTGCTTCAGCGAATGTACTGACTCCAGGACTCTTCATTGCATTCGAGGGAGGTGAGGGATCAGGTAAGTCGACTCAGTCAAGACTGCTGAGGGAGTGGTTAGAAGGTGATGGAATCTCTGTTCTTCTCACCCGAGAACCAGGTGGCACCGAATTAGGGCAAGGACTTCGAAGTATCCTTCTGTCCAAGGAAACTGGACACATCTCTCCTCGAGCCGAAGCTCTCCTTTACGCTGCCGACCGCGCCCACCATGTTTACTCCGTGATCCAACCTAATCTTGAGGGCGGAAGGGTTGTTATCACTGACCGATATACCGACTCCTCAATCGCCTATCAAGGTGCAGGGCGCATACTTTCGTCGGAGGAAGTCGGCCGCATTTCTAGATGGGCGACGAGCGCGCTTACTCCGCACCTGACGATCATCTTGGATCAACCTCCAGGGATCGGACTTGCGAGAATTGCGGAGGGTGACAGGCTCGAGAGCGAGTCCATTGATTTCCATGAACGTGTCCGTGATGAGTACACCATCCTGGCTGGTGCTGACCCTGATCGCTACCTCGTCCTTGATGCGACCTTGCCTGTCGAGGAATTGGCGATCCGAATTCAGGACCGCGTCCGACCCCTCCTAGAGGCTCGATCACCGACTCGTGGTCAATAAGACTTCTCTCTTCAGGCAGAATGCGTCCATGCGCCTAGACCACGTCTCGTATGCCACATCCCACGATTCTGTCATCGACGTAATTCAGCGGATCGGCGGACAACTAGGGGCTTCTTTCATGGATGGGGGAATTCACCCTCAGTTTGGAACTCGTAATTTCATTCTTCCTCTCAAAGACTCAAGGTACATAGAAGTTGTCTGCCCACTGGATCATCCCGCAGCGGATAAGACTCCTTTTGGTCAGCTTGTCAGCAAGAAGGTGGAGTCTGGAGGCGGCTGGCTCACTTGGGTGGTAGCTGTAAGTGACCTCTCTCCAATTGAGACAGAATTACAACGCCAAGCAGTGGAGGGTCATCGAAAGAAACCAGATGGCAACGAACTTTTTTGGCGCCAGATAGGGGTCCTCGATACTTTAGATCAGGCGAGCAACCCCTTCTTCATCCAATGGAAGAGCAACTCACATCCATCAACCGAGCGAGAATCCACAGTTGCACTTAGCTCCATCGAGATCTATGGAGATCCTAATTCACTCCGCGAACGGTATGCACTCAATGACTTTTTCTCACACGGTGGTATCCACTTCGATTGGATTCCAGATGCTGATGAGAATGGAATTGAATCAGTTACATTCCTAACTCAGAATGGAAGCGTTCGGATCGACTAATTGTGCCGCCTTAGCTCAGTCGGTAGAGCGTCGCTCTCGTAAAGCGAAGGTCTCGGGTTCGATTCCCGAAGGCGGCTCTGGAGAAAACAGTAAATTCTCAGGAGAAAGACAAGCTAATAACTAAAAGTGTTTGTAGGGAAGCTTCCCTTTTCAACCTCACTTATGAATGCGTCTACACTCAGATAGATTAAGCGAGCGAACCCGTCCAGTCTGGTCTCTCGCCCGAATTGGACTAAGTCAGGAACCTCCTGAATCGAAGCAAGAAATTCAGGTAAGACGTCAGGAACGTAGCACTTTGCAAACTTTGGGCGAAATGTTGGAAACCAACCAAGTAAGTCATGAAGGATAAGGAGTTGACCATCCGTCTTTCCACCGGCGCCGATTCCCATGCAAACAATGTCCAACGACTTGGCGAGTGATTCCCCAATGTCTGCAGGAGTCGCTTCTAACAAAATCAAGAAGGCGCCAGCCGCTTGGATTTTCAGAGCATCATCACGCAACTTTGCGGCTTCCGAAGAGGATCGTCCAACGACCCTGTACCCTCCAAATTGACTTGAAGTTTGGGGTGTGAGACCAATGTGTCCGATTACGGGAATACCAGCGGAAGCAATTGCATGAATTCGATCAAGCATGACTCCTGAACCCTCAAGCTTAATTGCGTCACATCCAGATTCCTTGACAAAGCGCATTGCATTTTCTACGGCTAACGCGTCTGAGATCTCGTACGAACCCTTCGGCATGTCTCCCACAATGAACTTATCTGGTGCTCCCTTACGAACTGCTTTACAGAGAAAGAGCATTTCTTCCATAGTTACGGGGACGGTGTCTTCGTAGCCAAGGACCGTCATGCCTCCGGAATCACCAACGAGAATCATGTCCAACTTGGTCAAATTCAGAGCACAAGCAGACGAATAGTCATAGCAGGTGAGCCAAGTTATTGGTTCTCCCTTGGCCTTTTTTCCCAAAATACGACTCACACTCTGTTTCATCAATTCAGGATACCGCATTTTCGGTAGGATCGGGATTCTGGGTCAACGTCAATCATTCGTACTCGAGGGGAAAATGGCAATAACAGGTGCTGAAGTAGTTGCAGACTTCATTGCGCGCAAGCTCTACCCACAAGTCTTCTTAGTCACTGGTGGGGCTTGCGCGTTCATGGTGGACGCCATTGGTGAACATCCAGAAATTGATTATGTATGTTTTCAACATGAACAAGCAGCAGCTATGGCCGCTGATGCCATTTGGAGAACAACTGGCCAAGTTGGTTTGACCATGGCCACCAGCGGGCCTGGTGCCACTAACCTGATCACTGGAATTGCGTGCTCGTGGTTTGATTCCATTCCTAGTATCCACATTACGGGTCAAGTGAATGACCACGAAAGCGCTGCATTCTTAGGCGCACAGGTGCGACAAGCTGGATTTCAGGAGACTGACATTGTTTCAATGGTTCGGCCAATCACTAAGTTCGCCAAGCGAGTCACTTCAATCCAAGACTTGTGCGCCACGTTGATACAAGGACTTGAAATCGCGACCCAGGGTCGAATGGGACCTGTTCTCATTGATGTTCCCATGAACATCCAAAAAGAAACAATTTCAATTGCAGTATGGTCTGAATACTTGAAGACATATAACGAACGCAGCTCCACCAAATTGTTGAGTAATCAATTGGATATAAGCGAATATCTTGAAGGCGCCAAAAGGCCACTGTTGCTTTTGGGTGGTGGCTTGGTTGTTGGCGACAAAGTCAAGCTCGTTCAAGACTGGTGCATAAAGAATAATGTTCCCCATGTCAGCTCGTGGACAGCGATGCCACATATTGATCGATCGCAAAATCTTTATTTCGGATCGATTGGAGTTTATGGATCCAGAGTCGCAAATTGGGCTGTTCAAGCCTGTGATGTATTGATCTCTCTCGGGTCTAGGCTTGATAACAGGCAGAGAACCGCGAATTCCAAAAGTTTTGCTCCATTCGCCCGAAAGATTATTTTCGATATTGATCACGAAGAACTAAAGAAGTTTGATGCAAGCTATGAGTGTTTTCAAAAAAATCTTTCCCAAATTGAAGAGGTACTGCCAAGAAATATACCACCCTCACGAATGCGGTCTTGGACTGACCTGGTGAAGGAAGTACAGATGACGACCTCTGAAGGAATTGAAGCAGCAACACCTAGTGGCGGACTAAACCCCTATGAAGCAGTCCGAGCAATTCAAAGAAAACTTCATGATGATGCCATTGTTGTTTCTGATTGCGGCGCAAATTTGTGTTGGATCTATCAGTCTTTTTTACCCTCGAGCCAAACACTGTTCACTGCGTATGGTAACTCTCCTATGGGATATAGCCTCCCGGCAGCGATTGGCGCCTCCTTAGCAAACCCAGGTAAGCAAGTGGTTTGCTTCATTGGTGATGGTGGTTTACAGATGAATCTTCAAGAGTTGCAAACCATTGTCAACTATTCATTACCGATCAAAATTGTAATTCAGAATAACTCTGGATATGGAATCATCAAACAGTTTCAAGACACATATTTTGAAGGCAGACATCATGCGTCGGGTTATGGGTATTCCCTTCCATCCTTCTCTGCAATTGCAAACGCCTACGGAATCCCTTATCAGTCAGTATGTTCGCTGGAGGAGATTGATGATCTGTTGATAACACAAGATCATCCTCAGCTAATTGACTTGCTTCTTCCTGAAGACTCTCTAATCACCCCCAAGGTTGAAATGAATAGATTTCTACACGATCAGTTCCCATATTCGGGAAATCCAGACATCGCACGCCTACCTTTTGAATATCCAGTGGAACCAAGTGGACTATAGGGACTGATTTCCCATAGGTACATGAAGCTCATCAATCAAGAGAAGTTACTTCTCAGCTACATCCAACAGTCAAAGTTCTTCACTTCATCAATCATGACAAAGCTGACGAACTCGCGTTGGCTGATACTGGGCGGAAGTGGGTTTGTCGGTCGATGGCTCACACTTTTTGGACAAGAGATTTCTGTCAGAAGTGACTCACCATCCATGGTTACGATTGCTTCTAGGGATCCACAAAGAACGCGTATAAGACTCCGTAGTTTTTTGCCATCCCAGTACTTGGTTCCCAAAGTAATTTCCATACATGATCTACTGCACAATCCAGAAACTTTGATGGATCTAAATGGCGTTGACACAATCTTTCATGCAGCCACTCCGACAGATCGTCAGGATCAATCAATTTTGGAACTACCAAGCCTGACCGCTGCGATTCTTGACATGTGCCAGGGGTTTGACTTGCCAAAGTTCATTCATCTGAGCAGTGGTGGTGTATACCCGCGAGAGCGATTCTTTGGTCAATTGATACCCGAAGGTGCCAATAGAGTATCGGTGAGCCAGTCGGTGAATGCCTACCAACAGGTGAAAGTGACTCTGGAACAACTTGTGGAATCTGCGACAGAGTCGGGAAAAGTTAGGGGAGCCAATCCGCGGCTCTTTGCGTTCGCAGGCCCAGGTTTTCCAATAGATAGTACTTTTGCATTTTCTGACTTCATGCGCTCAGCTCTACTTCAAAAACCGATTGAGATTAGAGGCAACCCAGACACTTGTCGTTCCTATATGCATCCAGTGAATATGGTGGAGTGGCTAATCTCACTAAGTGCGCGAATTGATCAAGTCGGTCTTGATCCGGTTCATATTGGAAGCCATATACCTATTTCAATGATGGATCTTGCAACGAGAATTTCTCAAGATTTTGGGGGAATCGAGGTTCGATACTCTGAAAAAGGAAAACAGGATGCTGAGTGGTACGTTCCAGAGGTATTACGGATGAGGAGTTTGGGTTGTGATCTAGAGTTATCAACTCTCGATGAAATTCTTGATTCATGGAAAGTCTACTTAGCTCCACAACACTCAGCATGGAGTTAGAAAGTCAGTGCCTCTTGCTCGTGGACTCGCGTATCCATGGTGGCTCTTGTAGCGAAGCTAAGATTTCAAATTCCTGTTTTTCTCGCAACGTGTCCATGGGCTTCCAAAATCCACTATGCTGAAAACCTCCTAACATTCCTTTAGCGGCCAGTCGCGGGATAGCGCCAGTCTCAAAGGGTTCTAGATCAGAAAGAATAAAATCAGTAATGGTTCGCTTTAGGACGAAGAATCCACCATTGATCCAATCACTGTCACTTTGAAGCTTTTCTCCAAAGTGAGTAACTACGCCAGAATCAATCTGAACAACTCCGAATCTTGCCGGTGGTCTGACTGCCGTCATGGTAGCCATGAAGGAGTTTGCCCGGTGGAATCTGACTAGATCATGAACATCAACATTTGCTAACCCATCTCCATATGTGGCCAAAAACTCATCATCAGGATAACCTTCTATACACTGCTTTATTCTTCCCCCTGTTTGAGTATCAACACCTGTGAAAAGAGTTTCAACATTCCAGGTTTCATCCAGATCCCTTACATATGAGTCAATAACTTCAGATAGATAACCAGTTGCGATAACAAAATCAGAGAATCCTTGGCTTGCGTATGAATTCATCAGGTGCCAAATCATGGGCTTTCCACCAATTTGTACCATCGGCTTAGGAAGAGTTCCGGTCTCTTCGGCTAGTCGAGTTCCTCGTCCACCCGCTAAAATAATGGTTTTCATGTTCTGACACTATCAAGGCTTGTATCCAAGGAGTGAACTGTAGGATAAGGGCTACTCGGAGACGCTAGTCGAACAGCATAAACATGTTGATTACTGAAAGTGAGACCTAAGTGAAAGTAGTCGTCACAGGCGCCGGTGGCTTTATCGGTGGTTGGCTGGTTAGAAGACTTCTAGACAGTGGACACGATGTAATCGCCTCAGACGTCAAGCCGCTTGAGGATTGGTATCAATTGTACGATCAGGTTGATAACAAGAGCCTCGATCTCTCTCTTTACTCAAGCTGTATTCAACTACTCAATGGTGTCGATGAGGTCTATAACCTTGCCGCGGATATGGGTGGCATGGGCTTTATCGAAAACCATAAAGCAGAGTGCATGCTTTCGGTTCTTATAAACACTCATTTATTGATGGCGTCGCGTGATGCTGGGGTCAAAAAGTACTTCTTTGCCTCAAGCGCTTGTGTATATAACGCCTCCAAGCAGGAGAGGAATGATGTCGATGGCCTCAAAGAAGAAGATGCCTACCCAGCAATGCCAGAGGACGGGTACGGATGGGAAAAACTCTTCTCCGAGAGAATGTGTCGACACTTCTATGAGGATTATGGGCTAGAGACACGCGTGGCGCGTTACCACAATATTTATGGGCCCCATGGAACTTGGGAAGGGGGGCGCGAAAAAGCTCCTGCTGCCCTAAGTCGCAAAGTTGCATCTGCCAAAGTGAATGGAACTAATCAAATTGAGATTTGGGGAGATGGAGAACAAGCAAGAAGTTTCACCTATATCGATGATTGTATTGAAGGAACGCTGCGACTGATGAGAAGTGAAGTTAGGGAGCCCCTGAATATTGGCAGTGATGAGATGGTGACAATAAATCAGTTAGTTGAGACCCTTGAGGGAATAGCTGGAGTGAAGTTGGAACGACGATACAACCTTGACGCTCCAAAAGGAGTGCGTGGAAGGAATTCCGACAACACTCGAATCAATGAACTCTTAGGCTGGGCACCAGCAACTTCCCTGAACGAAGGTCTGATGAAGACCTACGATTGGATTGAAGGTCAAGTAGTCGCTTCACAGAAGAGATCTACATGATTGGATTGCGCAGAAAATCAAGATCGAAGCAAGTGTGTGTTGTTGGGTGTGGGAAGTTGGGTCTCCCACTCGTTGCAGTTCTCGCTGATGCTGGTCACGATGTAGTTGGTTTTGATTTGAATCATCAACTGATTGCCAGCCTGTCAAAGAATTCAGTCCCATGGTACGAAGAGTCACTTCATGACTTACTGGTTGAGAATCAATCAAGAGTTCGATTCACCTCTAATCTGACCGAAACCATCGATGATTCAGACTTTTTCTTGGTCATTGTGCCATCACCAAGTGACGATACAGGCGTCTTTGTGTCAAAGTATGTTGAAGATGCAATCAGTTCGATAGTTGGGCTCAAGAGTGAGAAGTCGCAAGGCAACGCTCACATCGTAATTGTAAGTACCTTGATGCCTGGATCCTCGGATGAAATCTGGAATAGAGTGAGCGCTAGATTCCCAGATTCTGTGAATAAGTTTAAGTTGATCTATTCCCCAGAATTCATTGCATTAGGGAGCGTTGTAAAGGACATGAAGAACCCCGATTTAGTCTTGATCGGTGCTCACGATAGTCAAGCCGCTGATGCCTATCAAGAACTAGTCTCCTCTTATGTAGAAACAAGACCCATTTATGCACGTCTCCTACCTAAAGAGGCAGAAATAGCAAAGATTGCGGTGAACTCTTTTGTCACAACCAAGATTAGCTTCGCAAACTTTATTTCTGAATTGTGTGAGAGTTCAGGTGGGGCATCAGCAAGTGTTGTTCTTGCAAGCATAGGAGCAGATTCCAGGATAGGTCGTTCTTACTTGAAGCCAGGTGCGCCCTTTGGTGGCCCCTGTTTTCCGAGGGACAATGTAGCCCTTAGCAAATTTTCTTCAAGCCTCGGAATTGAGGCCTCAATAGCTGACTCGACTCATGTAGTCAATAGAAGACAAGTGGCAAGAATCGCTCGCTTCATCAAGAATTTCGGTGAGCACAAAAGAGTATTGCTCGTAGGAGTAGCGTATAAGCCAGGCACTGCTGTTACAGATGAATCCCCTGCCCTCTACTTGTCTAAGGAGCTAGGAGATGGTTGTTTGGTTAACTTACTTGATGATTACATAACAGACCAAGAGATCATTTCAAATCTAGGTTTGATCCAAAGAGACGAAATTCCGTCAGAACCTATTTGTGTGGTTTTCATGGTTCCAGATCCTAGGTATATCAGCTTGCCTGAACTGCTTCATAGCGATTCAGTCGTAATTGATCTATGGGGAAGTTTCCGTTCATCTGTGAATCAATCCTCTCTAACATATTACTGTTTGGGAGAAGTTCTTGAAAAAAAATGACCCCATTGAATTCAAGTTAGCCGGTGGGGCGGCAGCACAGACCTTGGGATTACTCAATGCTCTGTACATTAAGAAGAAGATTTCTCGAGAATTTAGGATTCGATATTTTCCACATAGCACAGGTACCTATTGGCCATTTGCTATCGACTTCTTACTTTCCGATCATGAAGTATCCTCAAAGAGTGCTCAGATTCGTGGGTTGATGGATGATCAAACATTCACGGTTGGGAAGATAATTCGCGATCATCCACTTGAGTCCCGATATTTTTCTTACGAAAGACTTCTTAAGTGGCTAAGAGGATTGAGACTTGAGTTTGTGTTGCGAAGATTGACGGGAGAGATCGCTCTCGAGGCTCGCCCATTGCGGCTTGAACTGATCACAAAGCGCACACGGCGTGTATCTGGCGGATTCGTGCCTATGCTCAATGCGGAAGTGTTGAAGGAACTAGATTCACGCTTTCGGGCTGGGAGAGATGAAAAGTCGCCCTTTTCGAGTAACCCAGACACCAAAGAGTCTTACATAGCGATTCACTATCGAATTGGTGACAAGCGAGCCAAGTTTACCCATGACAAGGATTTCGGAGGAGATGGAATATTTAGCCCCAGAGGTTTCGAGCGAATACTAAGTCAATTAGATTTGCCAAAATTGAAGGTCTATGTAGTCTCAGATGAACCTACCGTTGCACAATCTTTACTCCAAGAGGTGGGCATAGAAGCAAATCTCTTTGAAGATAAGCATGATATTTGGATTGACCTATTTCGATTATCACAAGCGAGTGTGTTCATCGGAAGTTGGTCGCAAGTCTCGCAGCTGGCTGCTATATGTGTTGCAAATAATGGTGGAACATCATTTTTGCCCTCAACAACCCAAGTTGGTACTAAGGTCTATTGGAACATCCCCAACACAGAGTTCTTTCCGCCAGAGTTCCTGGATGAAATTCACCCCATCTATAGCCCCGAATTCAAATTAGATGACGGGGCGCACAAGGCATATGGAGAGAAACCTTCCTAACCCTCCATCTGTTCCTATCTGACCGTCAGGCCAACTCGGGCACGCCGAAAGAGTCTCAGAAATTTCCTTAGAATCCTGACAACGATTGTTTCCCAGTAAGCATTTTGATTACCCGTCATACCAAGCAGATGCAGTTGAGACTCAATTTGGCGACATACAGATTCCTCAGGTGACATGCCGAAACGATCAAGATTAGACATCGAACACTCGACGTGAAGTAACAAACTCTGTTCCATATCTTGACAATCTGAATGAATGCATCCAACTTGACCGGCAATAGGACCAGAAAGCTGCAGTACATTTGATAGCACTCTCCGCACGGAAGCACACGTACCTTCCTTGATGTCTAGTCTAAAATTGAATTTCTCTTGAGCTTCGACATCCTTCGATAAAACTCTTGAAAATTCACTCAAATTCATCAGGACACCATGGCGAGCTGCAAAACTTCCAAGATAATCGTCGGAATAATTGAGGGAACGTGCGACCCCAGGCCCAATTGAGTTGTGCAGCAACAAAGAGATGGACCCTCCAAATCCTGGATCTCCATAGATCGGTGGCTTTTTGTCCAGCTCAGAGAGAAAATCCATTTGATCAAAATCTTCATGAAGCATTTTCCAAGTCTTTTCTTGGAAGAGGGTTGCCTGAAGCATCATTTCTGCTTCAAATCTCTTGCGGATTTCTGAAGCATGAACACTTTCTTGTTCAGGGTGAATTCGGTATTGAACAAGCGGCATCCTCATTACCTGAATCTCACCAGCCAGCAAGAGATTTATTCCCACCCACCAGTCAAATACGAATCTTGAAGCGAAGAGATCATGAGGCAAGGCACGAGAATCAAACATCAAACTTGGCCACACAAACGGTGGTTTGTGAAGGGCATTTGCCAACGCCCTCTCTTTAGAAATCTTGCTTAGGTCGAGCGGTTTTAGAATCTTTTCAGATCTAGAACCAGCTTCATCAATCGTATTTGCAGTGAACGCAACGGCGATAGATTCAGGATGTGCCACTAGTTTCTTCTCAAAGAAGGAATATGACTCAGGAATCACCAGATCATCGTCACCGGGCATGTGAATCCATGTAAGACCTTCGTTTCGAATTATGGAAAAAATCAGATGTGGCAACGGAGAATTCTTCTTCACGACGCGAGATCGAATCCGTTCCTTATGAGTAACTTGCAATGCTTTCAGTAGCGATTGACCCACCTCCGAAGCGCCATTGAAAATAACCAAGAGAGACATGTTTTCATTTAGGCTCAATGCTCGATCTAGCTGAACCAATGATTCCTTTAGATACCCGGTACGAGAAGGTTGAGTAACGAGTACAACGGTAAATTTCATAGACACCTTCCTATGATGTCCTCAGCTATAGTTTCTGGCATCCAGGCGCTGAGCCCACTCGACGAGCTCAAGAATGCTTCAATGCTCTTCTGTATTTCTTCCTTGTCTATAGTTTGAAGATTCTGTAGGAGTTGAAGTTGGTCGTTTGGATCATCCGGAAGAAGAATGCAGCATTCACTTGGAATATCATAATCAGACAGTGACGGCCCGTAGTAAATCGGTATAGCGCCACCTACCATCGCATCAATGAGTTTCTCTGAAACATAGGTTGAAGAATTCTCAATCACCAAGTGAAACTCAGATTCGGAAAGTACTTCGAATTTATCAGTCACACTGGATACGTCTTTCAAGTTTGCGAAACCAAGGTTTTCGAAGAGATGAGAGAGTCGTGGCACAGTACCTTGACTCAGAAAGAAGAGATAGAGCCTGAAGTTGCGTCGTAGTCTTTGTGACCTTGAATCAGTCCAATACATCCCGAATGCGTTCAGTTGCAATGTCCTCCTACGGAGAACGAGCCTTCGACGCAGGGCATAGTTAGAGGGACTCGACCATGAAACCTTATTTGAGACAATCAGAGATACTCGATAGCGTCTAGGCTCGCGCTTTTGGAGTGAAGCATTCCTAACCACTTCGGGGGAGTGTATTGAGTTTGAGTTTGGTTTTGCTGGGTTTGGATGAGAAAAATATGGCCACCTGAGAGCTGCAGGATCGGATCCTATGTGACCCTTACCACCTATGTTGAGAACGATGTCGTAAATTCGCTCGGTCCTCCTGCGGTAGAGGAGCGGATTGACCGCTTTCGGCTCGAAACGTAACAAGACCTTTTTTCCACCAGACCCCATAATCGCTTTTTCTACTCTTGAGAAACGTCTTGGGTGATCAAAGACAAATACAACATCAGCATTCCCGATGCTTTGTGCACGGATCCACCCAGTGTTCAAAATCTCTCTTTCGAAAATAGGAGCAAAGCCACTTGAATCTCGATTTGAATCTGGGGTTATGAAGTAAGTGGTCGTCATGAGGTGGTCATGATTATAGAGCCCGTCCCATGGCGATTGAAGCGCAAAGGGCTACCATTGGCGTGCTCATTAGGTGAGGACGGTGATGTGACAAATGCGCCTTTTGGTGTACGTACCATGCTGGGTGAATTACGCTGAGGGTTGGCAACAGATTATTCGTCTAAGGCAGCAAGAATCAGCGCTCAAGAGTAATGGAATCCAAATTGACCTAGAAATTGTTCTGTCGGTGAATGCCGTTATGGATTTGGATGCAATTCATCGAGAGAGATTTGAGTCCTTAGGCGATAACTTTCGTCACTTTCAGTCGAATCTCGGTGATGTGAATATAAATCTTGGTTTTCTCGAAGCATCTCGAAGGGATGCAGACCTCTTTTGGATAGTTTCTCCGGGGGACCCAGTGTCGGAGTTAGCCTTGGCCAATATTGCGGAGTTCCTTTCTCCAGAATCAGGCTTGGATTTCGTCGTTGCTGATGAGGACGGAAGGGGGATCAGAGACATCGATTTGAGGTGGCAGGAATTAACTTTCGATGTCATGTCGGAAGCATCGTTTGGCCTAGTAACGGGGGTGGTCTACCGGCTGAAGTCCTTTAGGCCGTACTTACACCATGGAGTGCAGGCTAGTTATACAGGATGGGGGCAGTTAGCAGTTCTCTTAGGAGCCACTAAAGGTTTGACTGGAATAAAGGGTCGAATTCTGCCAAGCGAGTACTTCTATTTTCGAGGAGATGCCAAAGAACTATCTCATGAATCCAAGATAGACAATTTGCGAAATTATGCTCACAGCTTTTTCGGGCTAGTCATTCTTATGTCCTTGCTTTCACCTAGGCCATCGATCGAAATTCGCAGATGGATTATAAAGAACTGGTATCGAATCGGTGCCTATGCTCAAGCATACTCTGAAGAAAAATATGGTTATGTAAGACTCACGGACCTGAGACGAATGGCAAGGATTGCTATAGGTGAGACCGGTCTGTTGACGCGAACCTTATATCACATTTCATCAAGAATCGATTTTGCGAGATTAAGGCGAGCCCTTGGCCTTGCCTAGCAAACACATTGTCTTTATCACGCCAGCCCTTGCTGGTGGAGGAATAGAAAAATCTACTCCAATCCTCATTGAGTCCATTGCCAAATTGATCACGGCGCCCATGATGTGGATAGGAATCAACGAGTCTGAATTCCATAGAAAGTTGCCGCACGTCACTGTTGTATCTGTCAGAAGGCGATCTAAAGACGGATTGACAAAGACATTTCTAGCTTTGCTAAGAATCCGCAATCACATTCGTGGAATTGAGAATCCTCTTCTCATTGTGAATGGTGAAGTCGCAGAGATGTTTGCCGCTTTATTCGCTTGGAAGTGGAAGATAATCTGCGTGGAACACGCTTCCTTACCCTGGATCAAGAAGCGGATTCTTGGACGAATGGTTCGTTTGGTCCTCAGTAGAAGATCCGTTCGCTGGGTCACGGTGAACTCCCGACAGGAGAGGATCTGGCCTTCGATAACCTCGTTCATTTGCATACCTAATCCAGTTTTGCCAAGTGAACCTAACCCAGCAGATTCAGGCATGGGACTTGTTTACATTGGTCGCATGACAGAGGGAAAGAACGTTGAATTGGTATGTGAGGCCTCTGTGAAGGCTCAATTCAGGCTTGACATCTTTGGGGATGGTGAACTCTCAGGGCAGCTTCAGAAGAGATTTGAAGGCAGAGGAGACATACATTTCCATGGTTATGTAGAAGATGTTTGGTCGTCCATAGGTGCAAATCGAGTTTTTGTTTCTCCTTCTCTTCATGAAGGCGATGGAAGAAGCATCGCGGAGGCGATTATCAGGAACCAACCACTCATGTTGTTGGATACCCCCGATCATCGTAGATTCAGTCTTTCGGATATGAACTATTTTGTGAGTCTTGAAGACTTGGTGAGAAAGTTAGTAATGAATCAACCTGAATACTTCAAAGGGATTCGCCCTTCAGAGAGTGTTGCCAAGGGGGAACAGCTCTTTCGAGACCCCACAAGAGTCGCGTCAATGTGGGAGCAGTTGATCATTCAGGCAGACAAAGAGACCTGAATAGTCAGAGAAGTCAAGATAATTGGGTGATCTGATCAATACTTGTATACACTCGCTACGTGAATAGTGAGCAACAAATGCGGGAAGAAATCATCAAGCAAGTACGTAACTTTGCAGAAGTTAAGCTGCGATCAAAAGACTTTGTGAGAGGTGAGACACCAGTTCCTGTCTCTGGCAAGGTCCTGGATGGTGATGACCTTTCCAATCTAGTACATGCGGCGCTTGATGGTTGGTTGACCTACGGCGACTATGCCGAGAGTTTTGAGCGGGCCCTAGCTCAATACGTCGGGGTTCGATCATCCATCTTGGTGAACAGTGGTTCTAGTGCCAACTTAGTTGCATTGAGTGCCTTGACCTCACCGAAACTTGGGGCAAAGCGTTTGAGGCCTGGAGATGAAGTCATCACTGTTGCGATGGGATTTCCTACGACAGTAAACCCCATCTTGCAGAACGGCTTGATTCCTGTCTTCGTGGATGTCTCAATCCCCACCTACGATGCAGTGTTGGAGCAGATAGAAGAAGCGATTTCTCCCCGAACTCGTGCCATCATGATGGCACACGCCCTGGGAAATCCCTTCAATGTGGATGCAATTCTCGAAATCTGCAAGAAGCACGATTTGTGGTTGATTGAAGATAATTGTGATGCCTTGGGTTCAACTTACAAGGGTAAGAGAACTGGAAGCTTCGGAGACCTTGCAACAGTGAGCTTCTATCCAGCACACCACATCACGACTGGTGAGGGTGGCGCAGTCTTGGTCAAATCGCCATTGATTCGCCGTCAGTTGGAGTCATTTCGAGATTGGGGTCGAGATTGCTACTGTGCGACGGGACAAGACAACACCTGTCAGAAGAGATTTGACTGGCAGTTAGGGTCTCTTCCCGAAGGCTATGACCACAAATACATCTACAGCCATATTGGGTATAACTTGAAGGGCACTGATCTCCAAGCAGCATTGGGAATCACTCAACTTCAGAAAATCGAATCATTTCACGCGGCACGCCGGCAGAACTTCGACTTCCTCTATAGAGCGCTTGAAGGCATCAATGACTTTATTCTTCCGCAGGCTACGAAGGACTCAGAACCATCATGGTTTGGATTCCCTATCACAATCCATGAAGAGTCAGCGGTCAATAGAGAGGAATTGTTGCGATTCCTTGATTCTCGACTAATTGGAACTAGGTTGATGTTTGCGGGCAATATTCTCCGGCAGCCAGGCTACGTGGACATTCCAAAACGTGTGATTGGCGATCTGAGAAACGCTGACATCATTATGAGGCGAAGTTTTTGGTTAGGTGTCTATCCAGGTTTGACGCGTCCCATGTTGGAGTATGTGGTCGAGAACATCCAAGAGTTTGTGGGACGCAACAAGCGATGAGATTCTTGATTACGGGACACACTGGCTTCAAAGGTGCCTGGTTATCCCTAATGCTCAAGAAGATGGGTCACGAAGTCAGTGGGCTCTCTCTAGACCCCGTTCCCGGATCGCTTTATGAACTTTTTGACGCTTCTTCTCTCTACAGTCACAGTTTGATTGGTGACATTAGATCGATGCACGAAGTGAGACAAGCAATGCAAATCGTCAATCCGCAGGTGGTTGTCCACTTGGCCGCCCAAGCGTTGGTTCGCGAGTCCTATCGGGATCCAGTCAACACTTATGAGACAAATGTGAATGGAACCCAAGTCATTCTGAAGTCCTTTTCAGAATTGGAGCATCCGCCACTTGCTCTGATGATCACCACAGATAAGGTCTATGCCAATGATGGTCGTAGAAGTGGATACAAAGAGGATGATGAACTTGGAGGAAAGGATCCATACAGTTCGTCAAAGGCTATCGCTGATCTCTTAATTCAGGCTTGGCAGACTATGAATCCGAATCTGAATATCGGCATTGCTCGTGCGGGAAACGTCATTGGCGGAGGTGATGTAAGTAAAGAGAGACTTTTACCTGACCTGATCCGGGCAATGATTGAAGGCAAACCGGTGGAGTTACGAAACCCATCGGCAATTAGGCCATGGCAACATGTACTTGACTGCCTAGCTGGCTATCTCAAGTTGATTGATTTCATGGCTCAGCATGATGGATCTGTAGGAGCTTGGAACTTTGGTCCAAATCCAGCGGACATTCGAACTGTCTCGGATGTAGCAGAGAAAGTAGCCGATGTTTGGGGAAGTAAGACGTCTTGGCTTCACAGTGCAGAGCTTGCGATGCCAGAAGCCGAAACCCTGCTCCTCGATTCAAGCAAGACACGAGCCAATCTGACGTGGAATGACAAATTGGATTTTGATGCTTCGGTGGAATGGACCGTGAATTGGCATCAGAGGGTGAATAGCGGAGTCTCCGTGCGACAGGCTATGGAAGATGACATCGATAGGTTCTTGCAGCTTTGAAGTGATCAATGGCTCCGAACCGAGGCTAACTGCAGCTCAAAGCAAAGTATGATTGGACCGGTGGCGTGTCCGAGCGGCCTAAGGAGCGCGCCTCGAAAGCGCGTGTTGGGGAAACTCAACCGTGG